>ENA-OPMI01000162-OPMI01000162.1-human-gut-metagenome-genome-assembly--contig:-NODE-162-length-39922-cov-14.478140_pt1 | contig 39922 bp, 53 predicted proteins | sample MGYA00241523_ERZ501743 | MGnify/ENA primary metagenome ERZ501743 (study PRJEB25962, sample SAMEA2042650) | human gut metagenome | biome: human gut; feature: human-associated habitat; material: faeces... | reverse complement strand
TGGCAGCACCTCTATAACCAGCCGTGGCAGGTTTTCCCGGTTCCGCATTACACTCGTTAGTACACCGTTCCTTGACAAAAGATACAGCTGCTTTCACAAGCCCCCTTATATCAAGTTCAGCACCTATTCTAATTTTTGAAGAACAAACCTTGTCACTTTCTGAATCGTCTATTTGACCGCTCTGCTCAACCTCACAAAACCTTGACCTCGCTGGTGCATAGTAACCAAAAACATCCAGAGGGTAAGGACATGCATGAAAACCCTTCTTGCATGCCTTTATGTCGCCTGTTTCTTCATACTCCTTACCTACCTCATACTTAAACCCTCTACAAGATAAATCTTTGTCAAACGCTTTATAAGTCTTTAATTTCTGTTCCATGACATTATTTATTTTTTGTTATTTTGATTATTTTTTGTTCAAAGATCGGGCATTCTCTTCTGCCCAACAGGTGTATTCCATGAAGCCTGTAGCATGGCTTTTCGGGAATCGAATCGTATTTACGATATATGGCACAACGGCGGCAGATGCGATGTATACCATATTTCCCTTTTGCACCGTAACATACCACAGGATAACCGTCAGCAGTTTTCATGATTTTCTAAACAAATGACTGAACGCATTATCCAAATCCAGGTCCAAATTCAGTTTGGACGGGAAATATTTAATGTATTCGTACATCTTATAAGCGAGGTTGTCATCATCACCGCACCTGTCAATCAGTGTGAGCAACATGGCGTTCACCATGTCAGAATCATTGCCGAAGTTTTCCTGAGTGGATTCGCTACAATGATTCACATCACTTTTCAATCTCTTTATCGCGGCTATGGCTGTGTTGAAGTTTCTTTTTGAATCGTGTCTGAGTTCAAAGCCTTCCTTCTTGTATTTCTGCTGCATTTCAAGAAGGTTTGTCTCTAAAACGTCCGTGAGGACAAATACGATGTTGGTTATCGTATTCAGTTTGTCAGTTCCTTGCATGATCGTGTATTTTTTATCAATTATTTTATTTGATACAACCTATTTTAAAGCCGTACAATGAATTTTCCTACATGAAAGTATCAACTGGCTTTCTTGTTGAAAATCTTGTCACGGGGCTGGAAATGCCGTCTATCGTCTTCTTTCTTCGTCCTGTCAATCCATCTTTGGAATTTGGCGGCTACAAGAGGACAGTGGATGCGCAGGTTCCTGTCACGTTCCGCTTCCCATTCACGTATCTTTATAAGCGTTTCGGTATTCATTGAAATAATGTTTTTTGAATTCTTGATAAAATGTACTTGTTGGCATCGTTGTAGAAATTCCTGTCGATCTCAAAACCGTATGCCTTTCTTCCACATTGCGCAGCAGCCAAAAGCGTACTTCCACTTCCGGCTACGGGATCTATGACAACATCACCTTTATCGGTAAATATTTCTATTAATCTCCTGAGTAAAGGAACAGGCTTTTGTGTGCTGTGTACTTTTGGTGTATCATTATCCCTTACCCAATCAAAGCAATTGAATATCATTCTCCCGTCATTATTGAACTTTGGAAGCCTGTCACGGTATAAAAGCAGACCGTATTCACAATTACCGACTATTTTCATATTGGCTTTTAATACTTGTGCGGAGAAGTCCTTACGGAATACCAATGGGATGTATTTCATTAACCCATACTTTCGGCCAAGTTCTATAAGCATGAACTGTTGTTCGTATTCGCAGAATATTATCATGCATGGGGATTGACCGGGTTTCTTCGGTTCTTTTACCAGCATGTCGCTGCAAAAGTGCATAAACTCGGCAGGGCGAAATTCATTTTCCGAATTAAAAAACTTTTTCCCTGCAAGGTCACTTTCTCCGTTTTTATTATCCCCATTTTTATACCATGAAGGATTGCTTGCATAAGCATTGGTACCCAAATTATACGGTATATCCGCTATAATCAATTGTGCTTTAGGTAATTGATAGCTACGGAAATTTTGAAATGAATCTCTATATAGTTCAATGTCTTTCATAATTCCTTCTTTTGAAAACTGTTACAAATTTGCCCGTATCTGTCACAGGCGCACACTCTATGCCCTTTGGCCCTGCAATACGCAGAATTGTCCCCGAAGTCTGAGGCATTCTTGCAGTTCCGGCATTTGACATATACAATTTCCGATTTGACTTTTTTTGCCATACTTATGGTGACATCAGCATTTTTCTGGCTTCCTCATCTCCGGATTCAGCCCGGCGTTTCAACTCTTGATATTCAGCATAAGAGATTCTGTTATTTCCACGCTCTTCTATTTCTTTTTCACGTTGGATTCTGTATTGTTCACGCTCATGCCGATCAATGTCAATCCTACGTTCCTTAACATACTCCAGAAGAGAGCATGAAATCTTCATCGGACCAATAGCTCCATAAAATTGCCCATATTTCCCTAATTTGAATCTGGATATAAAGTTGCATATTTCAGCCAAATTCATCCAATAGTATTCACCTAGGACAAGAATACAAAGTTCATCCAGTTGTTTGTCGGTTATACCCTTTCCCTGCTCGGCGTAATCGTTAAGGCTGTCAAACTGTACTTTCAGCCACCTAAGTGCGTTGTCATCACCGTACACAGAACGGATGTTTGCAAGCGAAGGTATATTATCATTCAAAGCAATATCCGCAAGTGTAAGATTTGATTTTGCCAGCTTGCCTTGCAAATCAGGATTGTAATCAACCGCCATCCGGGATGGTGTTGGGTATTTCTCCAGTAGAGCCAACTGCTTTTCGTTTAGCTTCTTGTTCTGCAAGGAATTTTGCATCCGCTTCTGCAAACTCAACCATGAGTCTAGATTTTCTCCGCTCAGAATCAATTCGCTTCTGCTCGTAGATGTCTGTATTTTGTCTTGCTCCATAATTTTTTAATTCAAATAATCCCGCATAATTACTTGCAATCGACTGCTCAACCACAAGCCTTGCTTTATTGCAATCATTTCCACTCAATGTTAGCAATCGGTTGTAGCACATTTTTAGGGATTTTTCCGATTTATAGCTTTCTTTTCTTTCTCTCTTGTATTCAAGCCATTCCTTGAATATGCCCTTAAAATCTTCCGAAACAAAAGACAAATCAACCTCCTTGTTTTTGGGAATTGTTTTCTTATCTCCGTTAGGAGATTCTTTATCTATATCATTTTCATTATCATTTTCATTAAGCTTGTTTTGGGTTGTTTGGGTTGAGTTTAACCCACTGGGTTGTTTGGGTTGTTTTGATTTGGCATTGCAATTCCCTATAGGAGCACCACCTTTACGCCCGTTGTTTCGGTTTCTCTCGACAATGCCATGATATTTAGTTTCGTCTATCTCAAATTGATTGATGAAAAAACCCAATGCCATATCAATGTCCTCCTCTACCGTAACCTCCTCGCCAAGTTGATACTTGAAAATTGCACGAAATAATCGCCCAAGTTGTTTGTCTGATAATCTTGATATAGGTTTGTAGAAAGATTTATATATGATAAAACTATCCTTTGTCATTGCTTAATCTTTTAGGTGTTCTGTTAAGGTTTCCAATTGCCCAATGATATATGGTTTGACATCATCGCTGCAATTGACAACGAAGTCAATAATCTGTTCTGACAACTTATGCCATTCGTTTAATTCGTTTTCTTCCATAAGAGTTTAGTATTATAATTCAACTTCCTCAATTATAAATTCTATCCTTGGATTAAGCTTATCAATCAGCTTTCGTGCATTAATCTCCATACATTGCCGATCGTTCTTTATCGCCTTGCATCCTTGTAGACAGTCAAGTAAAATTTTGAAAGCGTTATCAAGATCAGGACGCAAATTTTCGTGATACACATCCACTGTTAGTTTAAAGAAACCTTTTATATTCTTGTCCCTTAATCCACATTGTGCGTAGAAAGTTTTTTCATACTTTTTAAGTACATCCTGTTTTGCTAAAGAACCGTGCCCGTATAATGCTACTATCTTGTAACAATTCGACTTTGAAGGGATTTTTCCCCTTATAATTTGTTTATCGTATATCATAATCCAAAATATCTATTTGCCGCCAGCTCATCGTGTTGACGGATTGTTTCTACTATTTCCTTTTGCTGTTTACGGAAATTACGGTCATTGTCATACCTGCTATGGCATTCAGGGCAGCCAATTCGCAAGTTCCATTCTTCCGTAATGTATTCAGGATAAAGTGATCTAGGTAACAGGTGCATCAACTGTGGTGTGGATGTATATTTGTGGCAGATACAGCAATACTGCGGTAGATCCCTTTTTATCCTTGCAAGTTCACGGTTTATTGTACTTTGTTTTTTGCTTATTTGTTTCATTCCAATTAAAAGCCCCGAAGCGTATTCTCCGGGGCACAACCATTATTTATTAACCCATGCCATTAATGTGTGGCTCACATTTATGTGGACGTGGAAGGAATCGAACCTTCGTGCCTATGTCATTCCCTTCTTGAAATCATCTCGGGATTCACATTCCGTATAACCAACTTCGGTCTCACGCCCATGTTTGCCCACTATATCTTCACAGACAGAGCAGGCATGTAAACAAATACACTTAATCAAAATTGAAATTATCTTCACCGTCTGGATCTTCGTCCGGAATATCATTACCGAAGTCCATCGGAATGAACCAGTCTGAAATAAACTCTTCCATATTACTCCTCCGTATCTTCACTATAACACGGCATAAGCAATCCGACACTGCTTACACCCTCCATCATACTATCAAAAACAATAACTTTATTAGTACCCTTAAATGTAGCAACGCACTTGTCGCTTTCAAAAAGAGATTTATTCAACCGTTGTATAATCTTCATGTCAAACCTTACTTGTGGAAGTGGAGTAGTCTGCGTATTCAAGGCCTCCTGCAAGACTTTTTCCGCATCAGGGTATTTATCAAATGTGGAAAAGTAAAAAAATACTTTATCATTATCCTTGCTGCATTCTATGCCATCTTCGGCAATCATAATATTATCGTATTTCAACATATCTTTGTAGAAGTCAGCGTGAAGAAATTTTCCGTCAAGTGCGGTTATCTCATGATCCTCCAATCCCGATATTTCGGAAATTCTGTTTTTTGCCAAAATATATCCGTCACTTGCGTATGCAAATCCGTTTCTGAAATAGATACAACACATTTCAGGTCTGGTAGGGCTATATCCAGAACAAGCAAGATGCATCTGAACTTTCTTGTTAAAGTTGTTTCCTTTTTTTGACATAAATCATTCCTCCTTTGTCTTATTACGTTCCTTAATCATCGCATCAGCTATCTGATAAGCTGATTTAGCCTGTCCTTCATAGTAGTAGTTTGTAACACTAGCTTCTTTGGACGGGAAAAACAATGTTACAACTCTATTCCATAAAGTTCTTCTGCGTTTTGCTGTCATCATCATACACTTCATCGCTTCAAGCGCAATATGATCTCGTGATATGTTGCTTTCCATAATCAGTCCTCTTCTTGTATTAGTCGTTTAATTAATTCTTTTTCCCATCCTTGAATAAATCCATTCTCGTCAATATTCATAATGATGTAATCGCCATATCCGTTTTCTTTCGGGCACATTACCTTGGGCACATAGCCGTTGTAAGAAGTGATAACCTCTTTGTTTCCATCGAGAATTTCACAAGCAAAATCATCGCATACTTTGTAATGGATATTGGCGGTAATTCCTTGCTGCCAGTTGACTATTTGTCCTGTTTCAATATCTATCAGTGGTCGCCAACGCCAGTTATAACCACGCAGCACCATGTGTTGTTCTCCCATATATTCGGCACAAGGCATCTGGGGGATTCCATCCGTTTCTTCACAATCGGTATCCTCCATACCGTTGATGTATCCGTCATCCCAATAGCGTACACCTGCATCCACTTCTAAGTAGACCGCTTCAAATTCTGTTGGTTTGTTGATTGTAATTTTCATATTATTTTAATTGATTAATAACTTGTCTTTTGATTTTCTTGTACAGCTTCCCGACAAAACGTCCATGCTTCTCTGTTCCGTCATCGGGCAACTCGTTTTTATAAATATGAAGAAGTAACTGGATGAGAAGCACTTCTTGTTTTGTCAAAGTAAGTTTCATTTTTTAAAGATATTTACTCATTCTATCAACCTCTATTTGAGCTAATTGTAACAGGGCTTCTTCATTAGGAGCAGGAAGATAGACAGGGAATACATCATTCATAACCGACCAGTTTCTCCATTTCTCAACAGATAAGGACATTTCTTTTGTATCGAGTTCGTATGTGTGCCTGACATATATTGCCTTTATACCAGCTATTTCTTTCTCTACAAAATAAATGTCCTTGTTTACTTCCTTGTATATGAACTCTGCTTCGTCCTTTGTATATCCAGTTTGTGTAGCCCAATATTCAATAAGAAGCCATAAGTATTTGTTCTGATTTAAAGATCTTTGCGGTTTCTTTTCCGTCAGTTCAAATACCTTCTGTTCCTTTATCAACTTCTCCAGCTTCGCTCTTGCCTGCTGGACGTGGAGAGGATTGGAACCATCGTACTTCATCAGAATGGCAAATCTAGATCATCATCCTGGGAAACACTCGGAGCAGCTTCTACTTCTGTGGAAGATGGATATTTATTAGAATCAACAGTTTCTGATAAATCTGCTATGATGTATCTTACGCCCTCTTTTCTCTCTTCTTTCTTAGGGGCACAACTCATAAAATGAGTATAAGTAATATCTCCAAATGTAGCAGGTTCTTTCCGCTTGAAGATTGCGAAGTTTAAGAAACATCTTTCCTTACCATCTTTACACTTTACTTTCTTTATCAATTCCTTTGGAATGTCTGATAAACAAATACTTCCTCTTAACATAATCAAATGAATTTAAATTTATAACCTTTTATTTTTCTATTATCGTCATCTATCGCAGCAGTCATACATGACCTACTTACCCTTAAAAACTCTGCGGCCTCTTTACCACTGTCAAAAACTCTCATAAGCACGTTCAATGTCGGATGGAACATGCCAACTGGCTTATATTTAGTTATAGAAATCCGATATCCCCTTGTACCATAATTTGCATTATATTTGTAAGTACACCATTCCAAATTCTCAATAGAATTGTTTGCCGGATTCTCATCCTTGTGATTTATGCAAGGATAGTTATTGGGATTAGGAATGAATGCCTGTGCTACAAGTCTATAAACAAAGAATTTCCTGTTTAAATTCCCCTTACTGAGTTCAACCCTTGGCCTTCCGTCTTTTTGATAAAAAATCGTCTTCATCCTTTCAGGTACAACTTTTAATCCTCCTTTGAAGTGTGGTACATATCTTTTCAAACTTTTCACCCTGCCTAAATTGCTTATCTGATATAATCCTTCATATCCGACAATATCTTTCCATATCTCAAATTCTTTAGATATAGAACCACTTAAAATTGCCATAATTATATTGTTTTTAATGTTACACTTCCAACTACTGGAATCTCTTTTAAATATTTCTTATACAAATCAGGATAATCTTTCTCAAACGCCTTCTTGTCGAAATCCTTTCTGATAGTGTCCTTTTTGCGAGTAAATGATATGATATCACCTTTCCAACTATATTCACCGGCTTCTACCATAGCCATCATAACGCCATCAGTTATTTCTTTCTTTTTATCGGACCAGTATTTTGCCTGTGATACAATTTCCTGTATTGTCCTCTCCATCTTTCGGTACTCGTCAGGAAGAGTAACAGGGGATATGGAATAGGGATTCACAAACTGTCTGCCTTCCGAATCACATTTCAACAGATTTATTACAATTTCTGATGGTATTCTCTCGACTTCTACTATTTCATGGTTTTTACCTCTCAACCATATACCTATAAGCCTTACCGCATTGCATCCCGGATTCTGCAACTCAAAAAAGTATGCATATATACTCAACTGCCATCTTACGGATTCCTTGTCAAGCACGTAAGTGGTCTTTATATCTCCCAATGTAAAATCAGTTTCATTTTCGCGATAAACCTTGTCGATACAGCTTGCATAGTGCTCATTGTCAGATACAAGATATTCGGAACATTCGTACCTCAATCCCCAATCATCTTTCAGTTCCTTGTATCCTTGTGCTTCATCGCTGTCATGAGTTATCCCCATATCATCGACAAGTTCGCAGATACTATGGATCATAGTACCTCTTTCAGCCGCTTTCCTTAACACGTATTCGGGAACATCACGGTATTTATCGGGGAAAAGCTGTCTGCTTATCACGGAAGTAATACCACTTAGTTCCTTATCTCCTAGCATATAAGTATGTTCATCGGGATTGAAAACGACTTGTGATTTGATTAGTTTCATTTCAGTTCTCCTTTCCTTCTTGTCACCGCTTCAACAAAACGTTTGTCACTCTGTAATTCCTTATAATTTCCCCATACTACCTGTAATGTCTCGATTGACAGGCTTGATCTTACTTCTTGCAATGCCATCGCAAGGAAATCCGTTTCCTCAGGTGTCGTGCTGTCAGGGTCCTTTTGCTCTTCTGTAGGAATCAGGAACAATTGAAGCAAAGAATATTTCAACGCTATGCTCATTGCTTTATTCATTCCTTTGTCACCTGCGTCCATCGCTTCACCTACATTTACAGTCTCCACAAAGCTGCCATCAGTGGTCATATACCTAAACTTTATCGTAGCCCTTGTGAATGTGTTCGTACCGCCGGATTTCGTTATCCTATTCTCCGTTGTGAAGTTCTGCACTTCCTGTAGTATGAACACCTCATTTTTTGAGAATAATTCATGAAGTTCGTTCATAACGTTGTCAATCCCACGGAATTTGAATCCCTGTTGCTGGTTCTTCTCCGATTTGGTGATAGCCTTTGTCTCTTTAAGGATATTGGCTATCTTACTGTATATTAACTGTTCACTCATTATAAAGTTATTATTTTACCAACACAAAAAAGGCAGGTCCGCAGTCCTTACAAAGTTCCGCTTCCTGCCATGATATCTCTCCGATTCTTCAAGCTCGTTTTCAAGAGAATCGATTTCTTCATTAAGCAAGGATATATATTTACCTTTACAGTCAGCGTTGAAGGTGAGCCTTACCGATTCCTCACTCATTGACTGGACTATATCAAGCTCTGAATAAAGTTTATCCAGTTCATCGCTTATCTGTCTTATAGTCCTCATACCTTTTCAAGAAATTGGACCGGTAACGAGCATACACCCTTCATATTAGGATATTTGACATCAGCATACCCGTTAGCGATATAAACAATCGTACCTGTCAGCGTATCACCTATCTCACGTACTTTATCACCTTTCTTCATAACCATTTTACTTTAAGTTATTGAACATCTGCTCCATAATACCTACTTTGGCACGTAAATCATCGTCTTTAGCTTTTTGTTCTGTAGGAACATCCCTCACATTGTACATTATCATTTTTGTACCTTTGATGCTGCTGTCAACATCCCTTATAAGCATTTTATATGCCATGCTTGCTTGATCTTTTGGGTTCACTATTGTATAACCCTCGCCACGTGAATTTTTCATGTACATTTTATATTCATTCAACATGGTGGTACGTAATGTTTCAACCATTCCCATATACATGAATTGCAGCCTGTCCCTCTCTCTGTCATATTCCTCCGTGGTTTCAAAATTGGAAATGTCTGTTTCTTCAATTCCAAATTTTTCTCTCAACCATGAATGGCTAATAAGCTGACCGCTTGAAAAGTTTTCAGCAACTTCCTCACAAAGAGATTCCCACATTTCATTATTTATTCTCATATCCATTTTTGTTTAAAATTAGGTGTCACGCAAGGAATCGAACCTTGCTAAAAACCATTGTGACACTGAAAACTACACTATACTTTACCAGACTTCACCACACTTTATCACACTGGACTGGACTTTATTAAGCACCTCACGGGAGAATCGAACTCCCGAAAATCCAAATGAGGTGTCGGATTACTTGATTCCACTTTACTGGACTTTACTGGACTTTACTTAACTCGACTTCACTGTACTTCACTGCACTATTTAATTTCTTCCACTTTAAAATGCCCATACATCCTTCGGTAAGTGCCCACACCGTAACGCAAACCTGCAATATCGAATATTTCAATAACTTCTTTCTCGTCAAGTTGTGTTTCATCATAATAACAATCTATCATAGAACCCCACTCACTAATGATAGCACGGGTAGTGGTAATCTTCACATTTTTGATTCCTACTGCACGGATATCAACATACTTGCCGATTTCATACAGTTGTTCGGGGCTTTTATTCTTGTCTTTAAAATCAAGAGGACAGTCGTTGAATATGTGGAAACTGCGCTCAAACTTCTTTCCTAATTTCCTTTCTTTTGCAGCATTAATAACCGAATTTTCAAAATGGCAGGATGGAATCACATACGCCCCATTGTTCACATAAAGACATGATAGGAATTTAATACGTGATATTTCCATCAAATCTTCTTCTGTTTTTGTCCTTTTGGATGTGAGAGGTTTCAACAACTTGGAATACTCGTTGAACGGATTTACTGTTTGAGGATTGTTTAACATCAACGGAGTAGTTCCTGTAATTTTTAATTTTAATTGTTTCATAATTATCTAATTATTGTGGCAATGGTTTCCAAAAATCAATGTCCCATGCCCGGTTAGTATTTCCACATATCCAAATGTTTTTCCGATGCTCACTATCGAATACCAACATCCCGGTATTCACAAATTTCCCGGAACTCTTCACAAGCACTCTTGTGTCCAATGGTGGAGGATCTTTTTCTGCATTCCTCCATTTCATGGATTCCAAAACAAATTGAGCACCTTTCTCAAAATCCACCGATGCTGTTCTTTTGTGCGTAATCCCATGTATACCATTTGCATACTCTCTGGCTTTCTCCTTTATTATATTTATATCCATAATTTAACTTGTTTCCTATTAAAAAGCTCCTGTTATCTTCACAGACTACAGGAGCAAAACCTAAACGACTTTATTATGACAACCTACAGCCACCGTCAGCGGAATCGGACCGCCATACTATCCGTTAAATGAAAGTAGAGATTAGAACAGATAATTATTTATGCTTATTTCCTTAGACAGTACCAGCCATGGACGGTGAAATTCCGTACCTATATTCACACACCGGCACGGACAAATTATGCAATTAACATTATAAACACAAAAAACTAGATGAAAAAATCATTCATATTCCTTTAACTCCTTATATGTCATTGCCACCAATCTCACACACAATAATGAGATAATAGAAAATATAATCACCGATACGGATTTTATAGGACTTTCCGTAACTATCGCACCATAAATCATTCCTAAGGAACATAGGGTGGCAAATATAGACAGGATAAAATTAGCTGTTTTCATTATATTATTTTTGGGGAAGTTTACTGAACCACTGGTGGAAGCTCTTGTATTTGCTTCATAATGTTAGATACTTCATCCGCATCTACATAGCCGATTACATCATTTGTTATTGAAGTGTTATAGCAAATTCCATTATTATCAAGAACTGCAACCTCATAAGTATCAATACCGTTGGAGTAAAACAAAGTACCTTTTAAAACACTTATTCCATATCCGTTCTCAAACTGCATTTTAGCATGCTTTGCGTTCATATATTCCTCACGGATGGAAGAAGGTAAGAGAAATGCATCTTTAGTCATTTCATGTTGTTTAAAAACCAAATCCTTGAATTGTTTTAGTTCATTCATGTCATTTTAATTATAAGTTTGTTCCCCTCAACGGCTTAAACCGGTTGTTACCCCGAATCTTACGGGAGGGGATATATTAGACCTTCCGGCGGTACTTGTGCCCAACCAAGTTTACTTAATGCACTAAGGACAAATCGGTGCACCGAAAGTATGTTCAATCAATTATTATTATAGACCCTCAATACGTCACGGCATCCCTGCTGGTATTGACTCCTATAATCAGTCCGTTTGTCTGCATTATACGGCTTATGAGTTACACCATATAAGCATTTACAATGATGTGAAAGAACTTTAAGCAGCTCCCCTCAACGGCTTAAACCGGTTGTTACCACGAATCTTACGGGAGGGAAGAAATAGTAATCAAATCACTTTATGTTTCTCTATGTACCTTTGCAATGAATTTACATTGTACCATACCATTCTCCCATCGCGACAAAACGATACTTGCCCACTCTCCCTAACTTTGCGTAGGTAGTCATCGGCACATCCTAAAAACGCCATGGCCTCTTCTCTGCTCAGCCATATCTTATCGATAGGTTGAACTTTCCCAGGATTTATAATTACCTTTTTTACATTGCTTTTTTTATTCAAATCCTGATTTATCGCTTTCATAATCAATCTGTTTTTGTAAAACCAGTTTGCCGGGAAAAAAAGTTGTCAAGCCCTTAAATATCAGCCTAACTTCCTCGGTCTTGTTTGTCATTATAAGTTCCATATTCCTAATTTCTATAATTTATATATTTCCTCTTTTATTTTCTTAGTCAAACTTCCCTTACATTGTTCTATGACTATTTTTGCTGTATCAGCATCCAGTTTTATAGATATTACAGTGTCAGGTGCAGCATCATAGATTGAAGCCCCATATCCAGCATTTGGAATTTTAGCAACTATGCTTATTTTATCCAAATGATTCATCATGCGTTCTAAAGAATCTATGTCGCTTGATAAGTGTTTAATGTTTTCCATAATCAAATCATTATATCTAATCTCACTTTTACACCACAAGATTCAGCAATAAGTTTGTCTGAACATTCAAGTTCAATACATTCCCTTTGAATATCAACATATATATTGCGTACATCAACGTTGTTCTCTTTTTTGAATTTGAACACACTATTACAAATGATACTTTCAAGTTCGCACTCTAAAATCTCTTTGTTACGTTTTATTTTGTTGATAATTTCTTTCTCAACGTATTCAAGTTGACTTATTTTGTATGTTTTGTAATTAACTTCATACAAATCAACCCCATTGAAACGTCCCACACCTGTTATGCGACCTATTTCTCCAGTTTCTATAACACGAACTTTATCGCCAATAAATAAATCCATATCCTTATTCTTTTATATTGCAGTAATCAAAATCCTACTTCACAACTTCTTGCAACCTTAACGCTATCTTCCTATTCTCTTCTGCAAGTTCTATCGCACGCTCTATAATATCGAATCGTCTTGTCTTGCCTTGCAGTGCATTACTCACTGTAACCTCTGTTGTTCCACAATCTTTGGCTATGATTTTTGTATAGCCTTTGGGTAGGAGAGGGCGCAATGCCTTCAAATTCTCCATCAGATTCAGCATATTCGGTTCTTTTCTATTCATTTCTACGTTATTTTACTTAGTTTATTTATGAGCTATCAAGTATTGTTTGTAACTTTATAGTGCAAAACTATTAAAAAGTATAGCGACTTGCAAATATTATAGCCGTTATTTTTAATGTGATTTGCATTATTTTTAGTCAAAACCCTATAAATATTTGATTTATATGAACTTACAGATGATTAAAAAAATGTGCGAAAATCGCGAAGGTGGCTTAAAAAAGCTGGCTTTAGATATTGGTATGAGCGAAGCTAACTTGCACCGCTGTATAAACAATAATAAAATACAGGCTACGGACTTGGAGAATATAGCATCACTATTAAATGTGAGAGTTGGTGTCTTTTTTGGCGAAAATGATATAGACAATGAAGAGGTTTTTCAGCTAAAGGAAGAAGTACGGAGACTAAAAGGGATGAAATCATTTAAGGATGATGATAAATTATTTGAGCTATGGATGAGATTTATGTCTAACCAACAACAATACCATGAATTGATGAAAGAAATGGCTCAAATATATGCAAGTAGGATGTGTTGATAACAATATTTAGTTATGGATAAAAACAATGATATGCTTAAACAAGCTACCGATTGGGAAATAAAGTTTTGGAATAAGAAAAGCCCTAAATTGTATAAATAGAGCAGGAATTGTTGGATAAATTGTATGGCAATATTTTTCGTTGATAATGTGTCATTAAGAAACTTGGTTTATGGATAATGAAAGTGTAATAGAATTACATTATTGGCTTAAAGATAATAGCCACAAGATGAATGCATTTGTGTTGAATAAATGCGAGTGGGAATTGTTGAATTTCCTAAAAGAAATAGCCAATGTTAATAATGCAGATTTAATTGTAGAGGCAGAAGCTATTTCTGAAGGAGGGATCATCGAATTGCTTCATCTAAAAATAAGTCCATCAGCAAAATCTAAATTAAAATCAGCTGCAATTGGCGCATTGATTTCTTTGCTCTTTACAGATATACCTAAAATGGGAATAGAGAAAGTTTGTGAAATTTTGGGTAAGAACCCTGAAATGGAGAATTTATTGCTTGAAGAAAAGAAACTTGAAATAGAAGGGAAAAGGTTAGATAATGAATTAAAGCGCCAAGAATTAGAAAAAATAAAAAGGGAAAATGCACAAGCGTTGAAAGATACATTTGAAAATGTATCATCCAGTATTAAGGTAAAAAAACGTGCTTCAAATTTTTATGAGGAGCTATTGAAAGAGCCTAAAGTTGGTAGCATTACTATCAATAATTATATTGGAGGCGTCAATATTATGCAATTCCCCATAGAGGTAAAGAGAGAAGACTTTTCAAAATATATCTTAGTGTCGAATGAATTGGATTCTATAATAGATGAAAATGCTGTTATAGAAATAATCTCTCCTGTGCTGAAAAAAGGGAAATATCAATGGAGAGGTATATATAATGGTGATATACTTCAATTTAATATGAAGTCTTCAGAGTTTAAAACATTAGTACAGACTGGAGAAGTCGAATTTAAGAACGGAACATGTATTACATGTGTATTGGAGAAAAAACGGGTTATAAATAATTTTGGAGAAGAAGTTATAACCTCTCATAATGTTTTAAAAGTAATAGACTATTATGATTCTATTTCATCCCCCAAAAAAACCAAGGAAGGTGTGAGATATATTCAAGAGAAAAAAGCAGAAGCGTCCCAATTAGATTTGTTTTCAGATATTGAACTGAATGATGAGTAAGCTATTTTATTTTCGCATCAAATCCAATATATAATAACTTTTAAACAGATTATTAATCACTTAAAATCAACATCATAATATGGAAATAAAGTATATTGTTAAATCAGCGTCAACTAATCGTCCATTCTTCCTTGTAAGGGATGTGGATATATTCAATGGGAATATTGTCCCATTCGCTTTTAGAAATTGCGAACAACAAGAATGGAAGATAGCCAAGTTCGACACAAAAGAAGAGGCTATTGCCGCTTGTGAAGAAGCAAGAAAATATGATGGCGCAATTTATACACCTATAATTTTAGAGGCATTAGTTCAAGAAGAATCTGACTAAAACCGATTGTCAACGCATTTATATACGAGAACCCCTAAAAAATATATCTTCGTTATTATAGAGTGTTCTGTATAGTTTATAATCTTGTTAATCATAAGCGATATGTTTTCTGCAAATATACAGAAATATCTAAAATATAAATAGTTAATAACAAAAATATTATGAGAAAGATTCTATTATTATTGATACTGGTTATTCCGTTCTTTGCAACAAACTTGCTTGCGCAAAGAACGAAGCGATTCATGCCTCCAGTGGAAATGCCTTCTATTTCTTTCGTCATAAAATATGGTATAGACAGAAGTAAAGGAGAAGAGAATAAAGAATATACAAATAAAGTAAGGTATGTTTTCGTGTATAAGAAATATGTTGCATTTAGAGACAAGGAAAAAGACGATTGGAAGGTTGTTCACTTTGACCCGGATATGACAGAAGTTACAGATGATGATATAACATTCTATAATATTGATAATAAGCAAGCTGTAAGTTTGTGCCCTAAAAACAAAGTACCTTCCATCATGTTTTTTGACGAAAAAGAAAATGCGAATATATCATTTATTATAGATATTGAAGAAACTAATAAGTTTTTAGAGTATTTAAAAGATGATGATTGAATGGGGGAAATGTGATGGTGATATGTAAATCAGTGCGGCAGCCCAACTACTACCGCACCTCACAATTAATCTTCCTTTCTCGTATTCCTCCATTCCTCCAAAATTTTAGGGTGATGTTCGTACATGAAAGAAAAGAAACTGTGGGCAACTATAAAGCATGGGTGGTTTCTTGGGTCTTTCATTGCGCTTTGATAGGGATCGCGGTCATGTTAAGAAGAACGTTGTCAAGTTGTGAACGGCAAAGTTATAAAAAAAGAATACAAACTGAAATAACTAAAAAGATGGAACGTATCGTTTTATTATGAAAAGTGTTAATAAATTCATAACAGAGAATAAAGGGGTATTATCTTTGTTTGGAATTTTACTTGGTATAGTATTTAGTGCTGGATTATTCGTTGGTTCTAACAATATGGATAGATATGATACTATAAAATATGGTCATGAAAGTCTTGATAAAAGAACTAACAAAATTGAAGGCCAAATAAATAATATACAAGAACAAGTAAAAGACATTCAAAATAAGATTGAAAGTTTACGAGATGATATTCATAAGAACGCTGAAAAGCAACAAGATAATATTCATAAATTGGAAATAGAATTTTATAAAAATAAAAAGTGATATGAGCAATAAGAACTATACAATAAGTAAATATTCAATAGTTTATACTTTGTCTATTTTTATAGGGTTAACTTCATTGATTTTTATATATTATTCTTCAAGGAATAGTGATTTCCTTAAAAATGAATTAGCGCAAAAAGAATATAATATAAACATTCTAAATGAAAAAATAAATAAATTACAAGAAATATACAAAAAAAAATATGACGAAAAATCTGAAAATATATGTTTAGTGTCATATAGTTTTAATATAAAGCGTAGTAAGTTAGTTGTAAAATATAACAATAAGTTTAATCTAAAAAATGGAGATAGAATTGAACTTACTTATAAGAATGGGAATGTAAAAACGACTATTGAGCTATATGTTTCAATAGACCCCAACATAGATAAAACAGATAAGTCTGATTTTATAATAAGCTATGGGGATTTACGCATACTGACAAATAGAAGAAAAAACACAAAGGGCATTTATGAAATGACATTTAAGAGAACTACAACAGATAGTGTAACTGATAATAACTAATAAATCAGTGCGATAATCGCTGAGTTATCGCACTGAAAAATTATAAACAATGAACATATACAACATCATTGGTAAAAAACGAAATGATTAAGGAAAATAGAAGGGTTACTTTTGGATAACATCAAATCATTCCAATTGTATCTTATTTTTTTTGCAATATTTCTCAAAAGCTTTCTTCCCTTTCTTTATGCAACTAATGTCACACCTCCTGTTTTTGCCACCAGAAGAAACTACGAGAAACTTTATTGCCGTAATTCCTACAGCTCCTTTCCCGGATTTTACTATCATTAAATTATATCCATTTATATCTTCAGTATATCCATCTGTGTCTTCGTGCTCTTCTACAAATTTTGAAAAAAACTTCATCATGTCATACACTTCTTGGGCTGTTCCAGATATAACATTAAATCCGTCAAGGTAAATTGTTTCGGAAAACATTAGCGAAAAAAACTTTCTCCCATCATTGTATGTTGATACTTCAGACGTATATCCGCATCCATCATATATTACTTTAACAATCCTCCCGTTTCCTTGCGAATAAGAAGAGCAGATTGAAATAAACGAAATAAACATCAGTAATAAAATCTTCTTCATAATGTTTTGTTTTAAGTTAGTAATATTCAAATATCTATTCCTTTATCCTTCCATTTTCGTCAAATTCAAAAGGAAGCTCCATTTTAATCTGTTATCTTTCATACACATTTCCCTCACCAGTCTTGCTGTACGGCAACTTTATAGGTATGGAAAAATCTATCGAAGTGACCGATTCAAACTTCTTAACCTCGTCACCCGAATACCCAACGCCTATATTGGCAAGGAAAACACCTATCCCCCTTTTGTCAGAAGAATCAGTACTATCGCAAAGACCTATATGGTACTTCACCATAGATACGGAGTTATTGTAGGGTGTCATAGCCATTTCCTTGTTCTCTGACAACAAAGGATTGATATTAGCACCTTTCTTACTGCAAATCTCTTCTGCTTCTATAACTCCTTCCGTTATCTGAACAAGTGATTCTCTTATAAATTCCTTTAATTCCATGATATTATTTTGTTTTTAAATACAAATTCCGTTACTTTGCGTAAATCATTAAAACTCATTGATATGGAAGAAACATTATCCGAAAGCCCGTTGCGTTTTGTCGCAAATATGCAACGACTGATTGACAACTACAACCGTCAGTTTGATAACATATACCTCAATTTGGACTGCGAGCACCAAAACGAGATTATCAAAAACGATTTAGGTTTCCATATTGGCTTTGAAGCCGCATATAAGTTCATCGCATTCATCCGTAAATCACATCCCGAAATATTGGAAGAATGGAAGAAAACGAGGAAATAACACCGGCACGATTTGCGTCTATTATAGCTGAACAAATATCGACCAAAAGAGTAACTTCATATCCGTTAGCCGTTGATTGTGAGCCACCTGCATTATTCCTTTTGAATTTTATAGGTTTAGAAAGCCGCTCTGATATGCTGTTATCACCGGCACAAAGATAGCTTGAAACACCATCCATTTTACAGAAACTATTCATCCACTGACCGCTCTTGCTATCGTAACCTATTGCCTTTTGTATTCCTCTACCGGAAAAGACTCTCATTCCATTGTCAAGCACATAACAAGGTATTTCCAAGTTTCCTAAACACAATGGGGTTTTGTCAGAACCGTATTTTGCAACTAATATCTTCTTTTCTTCCATACTTATATTTTAAGTTGATATATAAATTTTCTTCGAATATAGCTATCTGTTTTAATTTGTTATTTCATTGAATAATTGTATCTTTGCATATAAACCAGTTTGATATGAATGAATATGACAAAGAATTAGTCAGGTTGATTGCGCAGCAAGAAATCATAAAGCGTGAAATCTCACAAATGAAAAAAATATCATTTTGGGACTTCATACCAGCGATATGGGGTGGCATAATTACAGGGATAATCATATTCATACTAATAAAGCTAAAATAGAAGAAAGTATCGTTGAAGCTAACGTAAGCACCTCAATTTCTTCTCTCCTGCTTTCACGCTCCGCTTCTCCTTTGAACCCTCCTTGCCTTATAAAGCGTATTCCTTTCTCGTTTATCTTGAATATACTCCATCTGCCCAATGTGGCTATATCGTTTATTGCTCCATATAAGGACAACTGTAAATTCACCTTTTGAAGCAAATTCCTGTCAGTACATTCTTCCAGCTCGGTATCTGTAAAGATTACTTCCCCTCCTCCCTCAAAGGCTTGTCTTATTATCCTTTCAGATATTTCCTCTTCTATATTCATATTCTTTTTAACGACGTTACATTTTAGTTAAACGTTGCAAAATTACAACATAATTCCAAACTGTCCAAAAATAAGAGGTATGTTAGATCGCATGAAAAAAACCAAATAAAAATTTGTCTTTGCAATATAATGTATTACTTTTGCATTATAATATAATACAATAATAGGATGGAAACAGTAATAAGAAAACAAACATCGTTCCGGCTACGTGAAGATTTGCTTCAAGTATTGCAGGAACACGCAAAGAAAGCAAACAGAAGCCTAAACAATTTTGTAGAGAGCACTTTGATGGATGCGATGTATTCAGAACCAAATGAAGAAACTGTCGCAGCCATAAACGAAGCGCGTTCTGGCAAGTATTCTGGAACGATAGACACTACAGATTTTGATTCATTCATGAAATCTATCAACGAAATATGATAATTTTCTTCTAATATAGAATGGATACAGAACATAATGCCCTCTTTTGAAATAGCAAATATCCAAGTATGTTTTTAAACATATATATTTTTCTATTAGAAATATCGATAAATAAAAATAATACCGTATATTTGCAGCAGAAAAAATATAGGCAGGTAAATCCTAAACAAAGAGTGATATACATCATAAGTGTATTTGCAAATACACCTCTTTTAGGGTCTGCTTTTTTTGCTTTAAACGTATAAATATGGGTAATATAAGATTGAAACAAGAGCCGATTTCTTCCAAGAAGGACAACTCTGATTTGAACAAATCAAAATCAGGGCAAAAGTTCGTGTTGTCTGATGTTTCCAAGGAAGAGCTTGACAAAAGGAGAATACCCGTATATTCCTATTTGCTATAATGCTTCAAAGTGCATATCCGTTCTATTTCATACAAAAGGACAAAGGAGACTCGCAGGGTCTCCTTCATATTTTATTATATAGGTTTAGGTCTTCCAAATCAAAGTTGGTGTATATTGTCAGAGTAGAAGAATATGAGCATAATATCTATGCCGTAAAATTCTACCAGAAGAACCATTCTCTATCAAAGAACAAATATAGGATAATGACCAACACCAACGAACCAAGACGGATAATAAACACCTGCATAAATATCATGCTGTCTATTTATCACATGAACCCCAAAGCGTCTTTTGGATTCATAGGCTCAAATGGATTCGGCGAAGATGTATGTTGCACAAAAAGATACAGGGTCTATTCAAAAATCATAGCGACTTATTTTAGTGACAAGCATTTTTATCATAAAGAAAACATAGAGAAAAGCGCATATATGCTCATAAACAACGTGTCTTTAGCCGAGAACCCTGATTTGGTAAACCAGATAGAGACTTTCTTTATTGAACAATACGAATATTTTGAATAGGTTTGTGTGAAGTAACGATTATTGAATTATATGAAAAAAAACCGCAAATACTTGGTAAAACGCGGCTTTCATTTTGTCAAACATAATATTTACTCAAATTTCTACCTTAATATTGACAAGCACATTAGAATTACTTCTCAATATTAGCTCTGATCTGTTTAAGTAACAAAAATGCCCCTTCCATCTTATAGTTACCCAAACATTGTTGGGCTTGCATAATACAGCTTTCGACAGTGAGAGCTAAATCGGGAGTAAACGCAGATTTATTAATTTGCATTGTTTTAGGAAGTTGGCTAGCATGATCATTAAACCATGCAATCATTTCATTCAATTCTTCCTCTGTATAACTTTGTCTTTTCTCAGCCATACTACAAAAATTTAATCCATTATTACAGGAACAGCAAAATTAAAAATCTTGTTTAAAATATACATATTATGAGATTGATTTATTCATGATTTAGACTTTTTTAAGCCACCCGATATGTAATCAATCACTTTCCTGTTAGCCTCATCAATCTTATCCCTGTCGAAATCAATGTATATATCTGTAACATCACAACCAAAGGAGTGCCCCAAAGCTAAAGATATTACATCTTTCGGAATATCCACCTTATGTGCTAGCGTAGCCCATGTATGGCGCGCCCAATATGTTGAAAGTTCGGGAAACAATGGTTGCTTACTTTTTTTCCCACCAAGCCCATTTCGTTCAAACGGGCCTATCCCTTTAAGATTCTTATTCATCCTGTGGGTAAAATCATGATAGTCTCCATAGTAATCTAATACATCTAGTAAATGAGTTTTACCTTGATACCTGTCCAATATAGCTTGTGCTTCCGGCTCTATTTTAATAGAGTAAAACTTCTTTGTTTTCTGCCGATAATATTCTATACGTCCATCTATTATATCCTTGTGTTCAAGTAAAAGCAAATCACCTATATTTATTCCAACAAGATATACAATCAGCATAAATATATCCCTGTATTTCTTTTCAAACTCCTCACAAGGATAATCACGCAATAATCTCAATTGTTCAACAGATAAAGCACGTTTTCTAGTTTCTTCTTTTTTTATCTTATACTTTCGAAAAGGATATAAGGTAGTAATTTCTTCATCAATAGCATAATTGAATACTGCACGAATGTTACGCAGGTGAATAGAATAAGCGTTTACTTTCATCCCTGATTCAGCCATCCAACTTTCAAAATTAGACAGCCATTTCCTATCCATTGTGTCAAAGGTGCATTCCGGATCATATTCAAGCAGTTTATTTCTAGTTGTATTATAAACCGTTTTTGTTCCTGTATTACTCTTTATGGAAACAAACTCATCAAGATAATCTATAAAACATCTTGTTTTTTTTACAACCTTTTCATCAAATACATATTCGCTGATTATCTCCTTGGCTTTAGCGGAAGGCAAAGAAGATAATCTAGCTTCATCGTCAATAATCAACTTTTCAGCTTTATTCTTCAAACTGACAAGCCTTACATTCTTCACTTTATACTGTGGTACAGATTTGTCCAAATAAGACACTTCATTAAACTTTTCAGAAGACGGTGTAGATATTCCGGTGGAGAAAACAAACCTCGTTTTCCCTATCCGTATCACAAGAAGAATCATCTGAGACCCGTCCTTCTTTGCTCTTGTATCAGGTATCAATCTTACTGTTGCCATTGTTTTGTGACGTTTTTGTGACGATAAAGATACATAATACCCCCCAAATAACCATCTTAAACGGAATATTTTCTTTGATAATAATATAAAAAAAAGCACTTACCATTAGATAAGTGCTTGATATTCAGCAGAGCGGCAAACGGGACTCGAACCCGCGACCCTCAGCTTGGGAAGCTGATGCTCTACCAACTGAGCTACTGCCGCATCTCTAAAACAGGAACAAAAGTAATATATATTTTTCAGCTGACCAAATATAAGCAAACAATATTTACTATAATCATCAAAATTTCTGCTCTTCTGTTTATATCGACAGCTTTATGCATATCCTGTGTATGGATAAGCCGATCCTTATCTCCAATAAAAGGTTTATAGACTATCTCTCCAAAATAAACATGAGGACCTCCAAAACGGCAATTCAAGATACCTGCTAAAGCAGACTCCGGATAACCTGAATTAGGACTTGCATGCCGGTTACCATATTTACCTACAAATCTCAGCAAACCGGGACGCCCCACAGACAAAACCATTAAAAGTGCGGTTAAACGAGCCGGAATATAGTTCGCCATATCATCAATATGTGCAGCGGCACAACCAAATTGCAAATAACGTTCGTTCTTATAGCCTACCATAGAATCAAGCGTATTAACCATTTTATAGGCAAGCATACCGGGAACTCCCAAAAGCAAATACCAAAACAGCGGAGCAATAACTCCGTCACTCAAATTTTCGGCCAACGTTTCCAAAGCAGCTATACGCACTTCCTGATCGGTCAGTTCTGAGGTATCACGCCCTACAATACGGGAAACCTGCTTTCTCCCCTCCTCTAAAGAACGGTCCGCAGCTAGAAAAACCTGTTTTACTTCTCTAATAAGTGTAGTCCCTGCTAAACAATAGAAAACAAGCACAGCGGAGAGGGCGATCCCCAACCAGCGATTCAACAAAAACAGATAATGCAATGCCAAAGCAGATCCTACATATACTAGCAAAATAAGCATAATAGCCGCCCCCCCTCCTTTCAACATCCGATGTGCCCCACAGTTCCATCGTTCCTCACAAAAAGAGATCAGCTTCCCGAATCCTACCACCGGATGCGGCAATCCTACCGGATCCCCAAGCAATTTATCTAATATCCATCCTATCAACAACGGAAGAATTAATACATATATGTCCATTTCTTTATACTTTCTACCAGTTTGTCATTTTCTTCCGGAGTTTGTGTAGCAATACGGAAGAAGTGTTCATTCAGCCCTTCAAAATTGGATGCGTCACGAATAAGGATACCCTGCTCTGTTGCCAGATATTCTTTCAAAGCCGCTGCCTTTCCCATACGCAATTGAACTAACATATAGTGAGTATCCGATGGCCAGATCTCCATTCCTCCTATTGAAAGTAAAGATTGAGCTAATCTCTCTTTTTCCTTCAACAACAAAGAGATATCTATATCATATTGAGAAGAAGACAATAAATAATGCCCGGCCTCTATAGCCAACTGATTAACAGACCAAGGCATCCGCTGTGTCCGAATTTCATGTAGCAGTTCTTTACATGCAGTGATATATCCTAAACGCAAGCCGGGCACGGCAAAACGTTTTGTCATGGAATGCAACAGGATAACATTCGGAAATTCCGCAGCCTCCCTGGCTGTAAGCAAAGCCTTCTGTGTAAAGAATTCATACGACTGATCCATGACAAAAATACGCTGCGGATTTTGTTTTATACAGGCTGTCAAGACTTCCTTCTCCCTGACCTCTCCAGTGGGATTATTAGGATTACATAACCATATCAACCTCCCCCTATCCGGCAAACGGTTCAAGTTATATATAGGAACCACTTTATGACCATGCAGACGACAAGCATCCGCATATTCGCTGAAAGTCGGCATCAAGATAGCCGAAATCTGATTCCTGAATGTCTGAGCTATTAAATAAATGGCTTCCGTAGCCCCATTGGTCACACAAACCTCTTCAGACGAAAGATGAAACCGTTTCGCCAAAACCTTTTCCAATGAATAAGGTTCCGGCTCGGGGTACGTACGGATACTTTCCATCTGCTGAAACAAATGTTGATGTAATCCGCTATGGTCTACATGATTATATACGTTTGAACTGAAATTTATCTTTATTGCTTTATACTTATAAGCATCATCACCATGTCCTTCAATCATTCCCACTCATTATTTGGTACAACAAAGGCAGATTGAGATGACTGCGTACATGCTCTGCCAATTTATCATATTGTTCTTCTTTATAAGTCCGGTAATCCAACACCGTATGACACTCCAGTTTTTCTGCGTATGGTTCCAGTAAATAATCTATAAATGCCTGATTATCCAATATTCCATGAATATAACTTCCCATACATTTTTGGTTTACAAAACAACCGTCCTCTCCACCGTCTTCCAGTTTATTCAAAGGAACTACAGACACCCCCGGAACCGGGCGGGTTTCTCCCATGTGTATTTCATATCCTTGGCAAGTTTCCGCATTCTCAAGAAAATGAAAATTCACCTGCCGTGTCACCTTCTCCCCTTGCATCGTAGTAATGACGGGAAGCAGTCCCAGTCCCGGCAATTGGCGGATCTCTCCCTCCACTCCTTCCGGATCGTGAATCTCAAGTCCCATCAATTGATATCCCCCACAAATTCCCATTACAGTAACCCCTTCCCTATGCGCACGCAGGACAGCTTGCGCCACCCCGTTCCGTCTCAACTCATACAAGTCATCCAAAGTGCTTTTGCTGCCAGGAAGCAGAATAATATCAGCTTTGGCCAGATCTTCCGTATTATTAGTATAATAAAGGTGCACTCGTTCATCCCGTTCCAATCTGTTGAAATCTGTAAAGTTTGAGAGATGACGCAACAGAACAACTGCTATGTTTATTTTGCCTTCCACTGCTTGCATCCGTTTATAGTCCAAGACTACGGAATCCTCTTCCTCAATATGTATATTTCTATAATAAGGTATTACTCCCAAGACAGGAATACCACATAAATCTTCCATCATCTTCACACCAGGCTCAAACAAACGGATATCCCCTCTGAATTTATTAATGATTACTCCTTTTATACGTTTCTTGTCCTCAGTAGTTTGTAACATGACCGAACCATAGACACTGGCAAATACTCCTCCCCGGTCAATATCAGCTACCAAAATCACATCCGCATCCGCATAACAGGCCATCGGCATATTCACCAAATCAGTATCCCGCAGATTTATTTCGGAAATGCTCCCTGCTCCCTCCATTACAATAGGGTTATAACGTGCGGCAAGACGGTCAAAGGCTGCGTTTACCTCTTGCCTCAGTTCTTCACGCCCCTCCTTGCGAAAATACTCAAAAGCGTTACGATTACCGATGGGACGACCGTTTAACACCACTTGCGAAGTATGATCGGAGCTGGGTTTCAATAACAGAGGATTCATGTCCGTGTGACAAGGAACTCCGGCAGCTTCAGCCTGTACAGCCTGTGCACGGCCTATTTCCAATCCTTCCGGAGTGGCATACGAATTCAATGCCATATTTTGTGCCTTGAAAGGTGCCGGTTGATAACCATCCTGTTTAAAAATGCGGCATAATGCGGCGGCAATAACACTTTTACCAACGTCACTACCTGTTCCCGCCAACATAATGGGGTGTAATTTCTTTTTCATCACTCTTTCTTTTTTCTTTTATAGGCAAAGGACTGCCACTTTTCTTCCGTCCAGTTCTGCTGTTGCATCTCATAACGGGCCATAACAAAAAATAAATCGGACAGCCGGTTGATAAACCGAAGTATGATTTCCGGTAACGGATCGTGTTTATGCAAAGTCCATAATCTCCGTTCTGCCCGACGTGCCACAGTCCTTGCAAATTGCAACTGTGCCGATACAGGTGTTCCTCCGGGAAGAATAAAATAACCATTATCCTCCATTTGTTCCATCAACTTGTCCATTGCCTCCTCACAAAAAGAGCATAAATTATCAGGCAAAATATTGGGATTCCCATCACGAAGGGCCGATGGTGTGGCCACATGGCTCATCACTACCATTATATTTTTCTGAATCGTAAAAAGCAAGGATTGCCATTCGTGCTCCTGCGGCAAAAGTGAACGTATTATTCCTATAACAGCATTCAATTCATCGATACATCCATTAGCCTCGATACGGATATCATCCTTAGGTATCCGTTCTCCACCATGAATCCCTGTCATGCCCTTATCCCCGGTACGTGTATAAATGCGCCTCATACTTCCCATAATTTTAATATATCCGTTTCTCCCCAATATAAATGGGTATACCCGGCTATCACATTTTTATATCTATAAAGCGGGGTACTCACTTCCATTCCTCTTGCCGTAAATTGTTTTGCTACAGAAGGCATAGCATCAGGAGCAACGACATTGGAATAATGAAATTCGTGCCCGCGAAGCTCCATCCCTTTATATTCTATACGGCGATATCCTAGATGAAGTCTGGCACCCACCATGGTACAATCCAAAGGCAAAATACCCGTCATGGCATATGCAGTCCCTCCTTGGCGGACTGTCAGGGAACGGGTGAGAAACATCATACCTCCACACTCGGCCAAAATCTTCCCCCCCTCCTCTGCATAGGTTCTTAATGCTTCCATTAACTTTTTGCGCCGATGCAGTTGACGGGCAAACAATTCCGGATATCCTCCGGGTAAATAAACCAAATCAGCATCCGGCAAATCACTACCATATACAGGACTGAAATAAGTAATGCTTCCTAGCGCAGACAAGCGGTCTATGTTTTCTCTATAGATAAAGTTGAAAGCCGGATCCCGCGCTATGGCTATCTTCATCTTTTTAGCAGAAGGAGCAAAACTTTCCACCCCTATCTCAGAACTATAAGGCAATGTATACCGACACGGGAAATTACGATGACAAATACTCAGCAGCTTATCCAAATCCACATATTTCTCAACCAATTCCGCAGCCTGTTCTATTAAGGTGTTCATGGAACGTTTGGCTGTCAATGTCAAACCCAAATGCCGGGATGGAATTTTCAACCCTTCTGTCATAGGCAGATACCCCAAACACTCTACTCCTGCATCAACACAAGCCTCACGTAAATAAGCGAAATGAGAAGGAGATGATACTTGATTGAAAACAATACCTGCAATCTTCACAGCCGGATTAAAATGCTTGAAACCATAAATTAACGGAGCCACAGAATAAGCTGTAGAACGCGCACTTACTATAAGCACTACAGGGATATTCAACAATCTGGCTATTTCAGCACTACTTCCCTGCATTCTTTGATAACCGTCGAACAATCCCATCACTCCTTCGGTTACACATACATCGGCTCCATCTCCATATTTATTATACAGATGTTGTACATGGGTATTTGATGCCATCCAAATATCCAAATTCACCGACTCATGGTCAGCAGCCAGCGTATGAAATTGTGTATCAATATAATCAGGACCACATTTAAAAGGCTGTACTCGCAGGCCTCGTTTGTGCAATGCCCGCAGCAACCCCATCGTAAAAGTCGTTTTTCCGCTTCCCGATGTAGCGGCCCCTATGAGTAATTGTGGCTTCATTCTTTAGTATTTCTTTTAAAAACGGATACAAAGATAGTGCAAATTGCAAATTATCGAAATTAGAATAACAGATTAATTCATAATTCCGACATATCAAGTAAATATCCTTAGAAAGCAATTAAAGTTTTATGGTTTATCAATTAAATAAGCTACCTTTGCAGTCATTTTGCCGGGATGACAGCTACAAAACGAAGCATCCTATCCCATAAAACCTACTCTAATATTTTGAAAGACAACTTTTTGAATTATAAAATTGATACTATAAATAATTAAACTAGATAATGAATTATGGAACTTTTTAGAAATCTCTTTGAAGGGTACCCTAATTTATGGGGCGGCGGAGTAGCACATTCCGTACTTATTCTTTCACTGGTCATTGCTTTCGGTATCATGTTAGGAAAAATAAAAGTGGCAGGTATCTCATTGGGAGTAACCTGGATACTTTTTGTAGGAATTGTATTCGGTCATTTCAATCTGAACCTGGACGAACATCTGTTGCATTTCTTAAAAGAGTTCGGTCTGATATTATTTGTCTACTCAGTCGGACTACAAGTGGGTCCCGGTTTCTTCTCAGCATTCAAAAAAGGAGGATTCACACTAAACCTGCTTGCCATGATGGTTGTATTTTTAGGTGTGACCATCACCATTATACTCCATTTCATAACAGGTGTCCCCATTACCACAATGGTAGGAATTCTTTCGGGTGCTGTAACAAATACCCCGGGACTAGGTGCCGCACAGCAAGCAAACAGTGATCTGAATGGTATAGACGCTCCCGAAATAGCACTGGGATATGCCGTAGCCTATCCACTGGGTGTAGTAGGATGTATTCTCTCCCTGCTGGCATTGAAATATATCCTGCGCATCAACACAAAAACCGAAGAAGCCGATGCGGAACGGGGATTGGGACATCTACAAGAACTGACCGTACGCCCTATCTCACTAGAAATACGCAATGAAGCCGTAGAAGGTAAAACAATAAAAGAAATCAAGCCATTGGTGAATCGTGATTTTGTGATTTCACGCATACGGCATTGTGACGGAGACAAACAAACAGAACTAGTGAACTCCACTACAGTATTTCACATGCACGATGAAATCCTTGTTATCGCCAATCCGATAGATGTAGAAGCTATCACTGTATTTTTTGGAAAACAAGTGAATGTGGAATGGGATTTCCAGAACAAACAACTTATTTCCAGAAAAATTCTGATCACCAAGCCTGAATTGAATGGCAAGACATTGGCTCAACTAAAAATCAGGAATAACTTCGGAGCAAGCATTACCCGTGTAAACCGTTCGGGTGTAGACCTTGTGGCCACTCCCAACCTGCAATTGCAAATGGGTGACCGGGTAAAGATTGTGGGTAGCGAACTGGCTGTAGCCCATGCCGAAAAGATTCTAGGTAATTCCATGAAACGTTTGAATCATCCCAACCTGATTCCTATTTTCTTAGGCATCGCATTAGGGTGTATTTTAGGAAGCACTCCTTTTTTATTCCCCGGTATCCCTCAACCGGTAAAACTGGGACTGGCAGGAGGCCCCCTTATTGTGTCCATCCTGATAAGCCGTTTCGGACCACATTATAAATTGATAACCTATACCACCATAAGTGCCAATTTGATGGTACGTGAAATCGGTATCTCACTTTTCCTTGCTTGCGTAGGATTAGGAGCCGGTAAAGGATTCATCGAAACAATTATTAACGAAGGCGGATATGTATGGATAGCATACGGCGCCATTATTACGCTGCTGCCTTTACTGATTGTAGGAATAATAGGACGATATGTTTATAAACTGAACTATTACACCTTGATCGGAGTATTGTCCGGAGCCACCACCAATCCGCCCGCATTAGCCTACTCCAATGATTTGACCTCTTGTGACGCTCCGGCAGTAGGTTATGCCACCGTTTATCCGCTCACCATGTTTTTACGTGTGCTTACAGCACAAATATTAATATTGGCGCTTGCCTGAAATCACCATCCGAATTATTGCAAATTCATATTGCCGTAGGAGTGAATCAAATTCACTTCTACGGTTCAAAATCCCCTCCTCTTTTCAATATTCTCTCCGTTTTAAGCAGTCATTTTTTCACTAATCTTAAAACATATATAAAATAATTGTCTACCTTTGCGCCCGGTTTGGTGATACAGATATTTTTTCTCTATCTGTATAAAAGGGAATTCGGTTGTGGAATCCGAAGCAGTGCCCGCTACTGTGAAACCCATTTGATGAAAAGCAACTCTCGCTATGCCACTGTTTCGAAAATGAAGAAATGGGAAGGCGCTTTTCAGGGTGAAGCCAGGAAACCTGCCAAATCAAAACATAGATAATCACGCTCTCCCGGGGTCAGGAAAGCCAATTATTAATTCTTAAATTCTTTCGATGAAAGTAAAATTATTATTGACAGCAATTACTTTAAGCTGTCTGGCTATTGACGTACTGGCACAAGTCAGTATCAGTGGAAAGATTGTGAGTGCCGATACCAACGAACCTGTAGTGGGGGCTAATATTCGTATTGACCAAAGCCTTTCAGGATGCACCACAAATGGTAAAGGCGAGTTTAATATCAACAATCTTCCTGATGGAAAACATGTATTAAGAATCACGCATGTCAGTTACACACCCAAATCTGTCACCACAAAAGGGGGTGAAAAAAATCTTCTTATCAAGCTACAAGACAGTTTTACCAATATAGGCCAGGTAGTAGTAACCGGAACAGGAACACACCACCGCATGACGGATAGTCCCGTGCCTGTTTCCGTTATCACCGCAAAGGATTTAAGTAATGCCAGTGTAACATCGCTGGACGAGGCCTTACAAAAGTTGACCCCATCTTTCTCAAGTATGACCAACGGTATGGGTACAACATTGAGTCTGAATGGATTGCCTGATGATTATTTCATTTTTCTGGAAAATGGCAAACGCCTGTATGGAGATGATACTTACGCCCGAATCAATGTTGCCAAAATCAAACGTATTGAAATATTGAACGGTGCCTCTTCCGCTCTTTACGGAACAAATGCTATCGGAGGAGTAATCAACATTATTACTGATGATGCAAAAAATGCTATCAATGTTTCCAGCGATACCCGTTATGCCAGTAAAGGACGTTTTACCCAGTCCGTAAACGCAGATGTCAATACCGGCAAGTTCGGCTCCTACACCTCTTACCGCCGTCAGCAGGCCGAGGGATGGCAACTGAATCCATACGAAGAGAACTCCAAAACTCATGAACTGGAAGAAACCGGGAAAGTAGCTTCTACAGGATTCTATGCAAATACTGTCAATCAAAAATTCACTTTTGATGCTACCGACAAACTCTCCTTTTATGCCCGCGGCGGATATTATGACAACAAGACACGCCGCCCTTATGAAGCATACGACTACAACATATTGCATGAAACCTTTAATTATGGTATTGGTACCCAATACATGATAAGTAAAGGGAATTATATTACCGCAGACTATTACGCCGATCATTTTTCTTCCTCTTATTGTTTTTTTAAAGACAATAAAACTTATAATGGAAAAGCAGGTGAAGAGCAAGTGCGCAAACGGACCCGCAATCACAATCTTAGCATAAAAGGTATCTTTAAATTAGGTGGCCGGCACAAACTTTCAGTCGGCACAGAATATATCGTTGATGTCTTGAAAAGTCAAACAGACAATATAGCTAAAGAAGATGCTTATACACTGGCCTTGTTTGCACAAGATGAAATAAAGTTACTGAGAAATCTACAGGCTTTGATCGGTGTACGTTACATTTATCATGAAAATTTCAAAAATCATGCCACTCCCAATGTAGCACTGATGTATAAACCCGGCAAATTCAATTTCCGTGCCTCCTATGCAGCAGGTTTCCGAACTCCTACCCTGTCTGACCTCTATGCCACTGACATAGCTAAAAAAAATGACAGGTTGACAATAGGCAATTTGGATTTAAAGCCGGAAAAGAATGATTATTTCTCATTGAGTGCAGAGTATGTACATGAGCGTTTTTCTGTATCAGTCAATGCTTTTTATAATAATATTCGTGACATGATAGATTATAATACGATTGCCACGGGAGATAAAGCTATGGAGCAATATGGTCATAAGGAAGTTCGTCAACGTGATAATATAGCGGAGGCTAAAGTATACGGAATCAATGTATCCGCCAATGCATACCTAGGTGCCGGGTTCAATTTAAGCGGAGGATATACTCATCTTAATACCCAAGACGTGGAATTGGAACAACCCATCGACAAAAGTATTAAAAACGCATACAATATCAATGCCCAATGGGCGCATTCATGGAAGATATATCGGTTGAACATAAATTTGAACGGTCGTATCAACAGCAAACGTTTCTCTAAAAGTTATGGCTATGCTCCCGACTATCAATTGTGGGATTTAAACACACGCCATTCTTTCAACTTAAAATCTGTAATCATAGAACCCGGATGTGGCATAGAAAACCTGTTCGATTATACGGATGATCGTCCTTATAACAGCAATTATGCAACTCTTACCCCCGGACGTTCATTCTATATCAGTTTGTCTTTAAAATTTAAAAGCTAAAAAAATCAAAGACTTATCGAAGATAATATAAAATAAACCTATATCTTTGCAACAGAATTAGTAATCGGGCTATCACATAGCCCGATGCAAGGGAATCCGGTGTAAATCCGGGGCTGTACCTGCAGCTGTAAATCCTCATTATGTTGATTGGATAGTCCAAAACCACTGTTTCATTTGAAGAAATGGGAAGGTTTCCAATCAGAGGAAAGCCAGAATACCTGCTAAGTCTGTTGAACAATAAACACCAAGCTTCCAGGATTAGAAGTATGTGTCCATTCGAACAAGCGTTTTCCAACGTCTATTCCTTTGTGGCATTCCTCTTTATCAGAGGGAAACTTGATGTTTTATTTTGCAAATTAAATAAAACACAATATGAGGTATTTACTTCCTGCTATTCTACTATTAGGTACACAAATTGCAAGTGCCCAAAGTATTCTCAAAGATAAAGACGATAAAGAATTGTCCGTATTACTGAATGAAGTGGTCATCACGGGTACAGGTACTGAACATTATCTGAAAGATGCTCCCGTACAGACTGAAGTAATAACCAGCAAAGCTTTGGAACAATATCAGGCACGCAGTATAGACGATTTGCTCAGTGGTCTTAGTCCTTCATTGACCTTTCATGATGGTGATATGGGGAGCCATATCCAACTAAACGGATTGAACAATGACTATATCCTGATCATGATAAATGGAAAAAGAATGAATGGCGATGTAGGAGGGCAAAACGACTTGAATCAATTAAATCCAGCTAATATAGAACGCATAGAGATTGTAAAAGGGGCCGCTTCTTCACTTTATGGCAGTGACGCAATAGCCGGAGTTATCAATATCATAACCAAACGTAACCGTGAAAAAATGGAGCTCACCAATACATCCCGCATAGGTGAATATGGTGATATACGTCAAAGTACCAGTTTCGGCTTTAATTATGGAAAGATAAAATCTGTAACCGGAATCAACTTCCGGCATACCGATGGCTGGCGGAATACAGACCTGCAGTGGGATCAGAATCAATTGAAATCCGGCTCTACTATGTTGACCGTAAACCGTTCTTCAAACTATACCCTGTCCGAGAACATTGAATGGCAAGTCAATCGCAAACTAGACCTCACTGCAGAAGGCACTTATTATGAGCGTTGGGTAATGCGTACACACGGTCCTTGGAAATATCAAGCCAACGATTTTTATTATCGCAACTATACATTTGCAGTAGGAAGTAAATATAAATTAGGAAAACGGAATTATCTGACTGCAGACCTCTCGTATGGCAGATACGGTTACTTCTATGACTATAAGCTAAACGAGCATACTGATTATTTTCTAGACAATGACCGCCATGAACGTATCACCTACTTTGCCGGTCAACGTATCAAACAAAGTATTCAGAAACAAATATTAGGCCAGGTAAAAAGTGTATTTTATCTTGGAGAGGACCATATTTTAAATGCAGGAATCGAATATCAGTACAATCATTTGGAATCACCTCATCACATTGACGGTGACCGCGCTTCCGTTTATACGTTGGCAGCTTATATACAAGAGGAATGGACAGCCAGAGAAAATCTGGTTCTGACTGCCGGGGTACGAGGAACACAACACAAGGAAACAGGATTGAATTTCAGTCCGAAAATATCAGGACTTTATAAACCCGGAGAACATATTAATTTGCGTGCTTCTTATGCTTTAGGCTACAAAGCACCCACTATTAAAGAACTTTATTATAATTATACCGGCGTTATCGGAGGCGGTGCCTTGACTGCATATCATGGCAACACAGATCTAAAAGCACAAACCTCACAATATGCTTCAATCGGTATCGAGTACGTAGGGCAAAAATTCCAAGCCAGTTTAACCGGATACATGAATTATCTTCACAACATGATTGAGTTGGTTGAAATTTCCGTAACTCCCGATGAAAAGTTTCTTGAAGTAGAAAAGAGCAAACAATATAAGAATCTGACAAAGGCACGTATTTATGGTATGGATTTCACCTTCAACTATCGTCCTGCAAAATCTCTCAGCCTTGCCGGCGGATATAGTTATGCTGATCCAAAAGCGCAATATCCTAACAAAGGTATAGATTATATGAAATATCTTCCTATTGATGCTACTTCCAGCCATAATGCAAATTTAAATGTCTTATGGCAACATTCATGGAAACTGTATCGTTTGGGTATCGGCATCTATGGCAGATATCAGTCTACACGCCGTTATATAAATGATAATAATGCCGACGGATTCCAAACTTGGCGTATCAACACAGCCCACTCATTATTAAAAATGAAACGGTGGTCATTAACGATGAATGCCGGGGTAGATAATGTATTTGACTATGTAGACCGTACTCCTTTCGGACGGAATCGTGCCACATCAACTCCCGGAAGAACTTTTTATGTCTCCGCCCTCATTAAATTCAAAAACAATTAATAACCAACAATTTATAAATTAATTTTTATTAATATGAAACAATTCAAGTATTATCTGATGGCGGCTTTTGTTGCTGCCGCAACTTGCACAGGATTCAGTTCCTGTAGTGACAATGATGATGAAGAAAGTACTGTTAATCCTGCTGTGGATGTAGTAACCAGAACCAAGCAACACGACACAGCCATTTTGCTCTGTACTTTTGGCAGTACCTATAATGAGTCCCTTTCTGTTTATGATGATGTGATTGAGGATTTTAAAGCTAAATTCCCCAATACGGATATTTATATGTCATTTACTTCACGTACATGTATCGGACGTGTAGAAGCATCTACCGGCATAGCACGTTATGAATTGGACCAATGGTTGAAAGCAATAGGCGATGCAGGATACAAACGTGTGGCTGTACAATCATTGCATGTAATTCCAGGCGAAGAATATCTTTCATTAATGAATACTGATGTAAAAAAATACTTTATGATTCAATGGTATCCGCATATTGATGTATTGAAAGGTGCCAACCTTCTTTCCAGTGCAGAAGATACTAAAGATGTAGCAGAGATACTTTACAAACACTATGAGTCTAAATTAGCAGGCAAGAACAACATCGTGCTTCTAATGGGACACGGTAATCCGGATGAGAATTACAATGCTAACAAAAAGTACTCTGACATGGAAAAAGCATTGCAGGAACTTGCTGCCAACAACAATATCTTTGTAGGTACTGTGGATTATGGTGACATGCTTTTCTTCCCGAAAGAAATAGAGGAAGAACCGGCTAATAGAATTCCTGTAGAAGGATTTGACAAAACCCAATATCCCGACTGTATGTACTCTAAGGTGATGAGCTATTGCGAAAAGAACGGTCTGAACCCATCAGAAGTAAATGTTTATCTTGCACCTTTCATGTCAATTGCCGGTGACCATGCCCACAACGACCTTTGGGGATTGGAAGCTATGGCCGAAGATGACGATGTAAGTAATGTGGAAATCAATACAAATGAATATAGCTGGCGTGAACGTTTGGAGAAATTAGGATTCAAAGTGGACAGAACATTCGAAAGCCACCCGATAGATCAAGCCGGAGCTGATCATGGTATTAAAGACGGATGTAATATGAAAGCCCTTGGCAGTTATCCTGAGATTCGCCAAATTTGGGTAAACCATTTATATGAAAACTGGAATGACGACAGTGCATGGGAGAATGGTGAAGACTATCAACCGGAAGCATAACCAACTTAATATATTTATCTGAAAAAGGCGGAAATAAATTCCGCCTTTTTCAGATACGCCAAAACCGATAGGTAATATCTTTCATCTCATCCCCGTATATCCGATAGAAATGCTGATTGGTATCAGGAGATTTCAAGCCACCCAATTTTTCAATATACGGTCCCAACTTTATATATTCAAAGTTCTGAACGGAAAGACCTTCCGGCAATTCATTCTTCCCCGAATACCAACCCACCTTTACCAAAGCGATAGACTGTCGGTGAAGAAATCCTGCCAACCTTTCCACTTCAAAGGGTTCGGCATCGCCTCCCATAAAACAGACGCAAGTCACCGCCTTTCCATACTTCTGTAAAAGATGCCCAAGACTTTCTTCCGTTAAAGATTCTCCTACATTTTCCAACAAATGAGGGCTATGACAGCCCTTGCACCTATTGGGACAGTTAGAGAGATTGATCGCCAGAGTGACTTCATCCGGAATTTCTTGAAATACGATGTCATAATCAACGTAACGGAGCATAATATCTTTGTGCAGCCTCCTTCTGCCTTGCCTGAGAAAAATTACTGATCCGCTTCATATACCCGATAACACGTGTCAGATAATCCACATTCCGACTATGACATTCAGGACATTCATGCAAGTATCTCTTATCAATATGCTTACATTCATTGCAAATGGTATTCGGTATATTAAATGTAAAGTAATTACAGCCTTCTATAGCAGCTACCCGAAGTAGTTGTCTGTACTGCTCCTTACTAAGATGTTCTTCCAAATTCATGTGCAAGGCCGAGCCTCCCGTTAAATGCTTTATATAGCGGCGTCCATGCAGACGGAATTTATCGACAACATTCAACGATTTGTCTTCTACAATATAGAAATAACTGTTATAACATTCTCGGAATGTTTGGAAGCCTGCTTCTTTATCCCATTTAGCGTGCTTCACTCCTACATTCTCAGCAGGAATCATTTCGCAATTAAACAAAACATCCTTTGTACGGTACTTCCTATTATATCGTTCAATCATTCCTAAAATCTCCTGAACAAATGCTTCATACTTAGGGTTATCATTGATTTCAATACCCATAAATTGCGCTGCTTCCACCAAACCATTAACACCGATAGTTAGATACTGACGGTTCATATTGATGTAACCAGCATCAAACAAAGGCAGCATACCTTTCGACTGCAACAATTTCAGATTCTCATTATAAGCCAACTGGACTTTGTGTACCAAATCAACCACTTCTTCCAAAAAAAACGGATAAAGTATACCGGATTTCACCGCATGCTGGATGCAACGGTTCAAATTAATAGTCAGCACACTTTTTGAGCCTGTAGAAACCCCACCTGCTCCCAAAGTATAGCTGAAACCATTGTCCTGTATCTCATTGCGAAGACGGCAGCAACTACTTAAAGAATCTGCATTATCACTCATATAAGTAAAGAAAGAATGACCTTCGGAATACATTTCAGCCGTAAAGTCACCATATTCCTTATCTAATACATCACCATCTTTAGTCAAAAGCGCCATTGTTTCTACAGGAAATGTTAAAACAGTACGTGTACGCTCTTTATTAAACCATTTCATGAAACGTTTCTGCAACCAACTTAGTGAATTCCAGTCAGGTTGGCTTCCATCGGGAAAAAAGAAGTTACCAAAAAGACTTTCAAAATAATATTTGTCATAGTAAGCTACATTCCAAAAGACGGCTTGAAAATTACGCGCCCCTGTAGGCTGGTTAATAGAATATACTATTTGCTCGAAACAGTCTGTAATGATTTTGTCTATTGTTCTTTGTTTGGTAGATAAATCAACAATCTTATCGGGATACTTATAATATTCCTGCCCATATTCCAAACCAATGAAATAATTCATATACATCAAAAACTCTGGAGTAGCACAGGCACCACTTAACATACTGGATACAATAAAAACCATATTGACAAATCCACCACAAAAAGATTTCAAGTTAGTAGGAGCCGTAGAGTTCCCTCCCACTGCTATCGTACCATTATTCAACCAAGGATACATAGTAATGCTGGCACAATAATTAGCCAGATTAGTTTCATCATTTTTATAAATAAAATGATGATTCAGAAGTTCCAAATAACGATCGGACAATTCCTTTCCATACATGTCTTTCAAACGGTCAGTCAACAGACGACGGTTGAGACGAATAAAATTTGATTTGGGTAACTCTCCTATCAGCGTAGCAATATTCTTATTCTCCACATTGGCATTCGCATCATATTTACTGCCGGTTGCCGGATTGGAAGCGTCACAATAGTCAAGCAAAAACTTCAGTTTATCTCTCACCTCACGATCCTCCAAATGTTTCTGACGATACAGCATATACGCCTTGGCAACACTGTAATAATGTTCAGCCATCAGGGCCACCTCCACCTGATTCTGGATTTCTTCCACATTCATTCCATCACTGACACTAACGCGACTCAATACAGTAGTAATCACATCCTGGGTAGCAAAACTTCCTACTGACAAAAATGCTTTGGCTATTGCATTTTTAATTTTATCAAGAGAGAAAGTTTCTTTTTTACCATCTCTCTTAATAATAAATACCTCTGAATTAATCATACTTATAAATTAAGGTTATACAAAACACACATTATTCAATATAAGTCTTTCACACACGACAATTCATGGAAACCAGTAATAAAAAGGATCAGTATGATTCGTTCTATCGCCTTTCACCCGAAAGCCATGAATGATATAAACAATAACGGCAGGTCTTCTGACTTGTTTCCGTTGTAACGCCTTCCCGGTTTTCACAATAACCAGTGGCTAAGAATGTCACAACACTTCCCCACACTATGGGAGGATAAAACTTACAGCTACGGGGATAGTTCCTGATTTGCACAGGATTCCCTTTTAATTCCGTTTCGCGCCAACGGCTAATCCGGAAACCGATATTACTGACAAAGTTAGGAATTAAATCAATAAAACAACTGGAAAAAGAAAAAAAACTTCAAGCAACACTTTTTTCATCTTTTCCGCTTCGTTTAATTATAAAATCCATTATCTTTGCCCCGAATTGGTTTCGGATAGTCTATCTGCTATTCGGATTAAAAGGGAATCGGGTGCAAATCCCGGACAGTCCCGCTGCTGTGAAGCTCTGCTGGAATCTTGAAAAATACCTTTGCCACTGATGTGACAATCCTCACATCGGGAAGGCTTCAAGATAAGGAGTCAGTCAGAAGACCTGCCATTCATTAAAGGCTGTTTTTACTCGTGGGATTAGGAAAGCAGTACGAAAGAAAATAAGAAAATAAAAAATTTACGGGAGGAATGCCTATGAAAAAGGTATGTCCACGTTGTGGTGCAACATTTGATTGTATGCACAATGATATTTTATCGTGTCATTGCGCAACTGTCCGACTGGATGCTCTGCAACGCACCTATTTAATGGAGAATTATTCCGATTGCCTGTGCCATGACTGCCTGAAAGCCGTCAAGGACAGTTTCTATGCCTGCGAAATTAACCCCCGTTATAATAAGAAGAAAAATGATAAAGAAAGTATTGATTGCAAACAGAGGTGAAATAGCCTTACGTGTAATGCGTTCCTGCCGAGAAATGGGCATACGGACCGTTGCTGTCTTTTCAGAAGCCGACCGCACTTCTCATCATGTGATGTATGCTGACGAGGCCTATCTTATAGGTCCTGCTATAGCCAGGGAAAGCTATTTAAATATAGAAAAAGTAATAGAGACTGCCAAACGATGCAAAGCCGATGCCATTCATCCCGGTTATGGTTTTTTGTCCGAGAATGCTGATTTTGCCC
>ENA-OPMI01000077-OPMI01000077.1-human-gut-metagenome-genome-assembly--contig:-NODE-77-length-73358-cov-4.189419_pt1 | contig 73358 bp, 73 predicted proteins | sample MGYA00241523_ERZ501743 | MGnify/ENA primary metagenome ERZ501743 (study PRJEB25962, sample SAMEA2042650) | human gut metagenome | biome: human gut; feature: human-associated habitat; material: faeces... | reverse complement strand
ACTAAGTCTCAATTAGTAGCTTAATTAATATGTCCAATATTTTGGGTGCATATCATACTTCAGTGCTTTTTTCTTTATATTTTATGAATAATTATTGACAACTCATTAAAAATTTTGCATAATATTTCCATAGAAAAATATTGAATTCGTCATTTTAGACTATAACTTTTTCTGTTTCTGAACAAAACAGAGGAGTTATAGTCTTTTTATTTTATAAAAATTAAAAAAATGGAGGAGTAAATTTATTTATGGAAAAACTTTTATGGAAAGAGAAATTATCTTATGGAATAGGAGCTTATGGAAAAGATTTTATTTATAATATGATAGCTGCTTTTCTGATGATTTTTTATACTGATGTTGTTGGTGTATCGTTAATTTTTGTGAGTACTTTATTTTTAGTGGTTCGTATTGTAGATGCTATAACTAATCCTTTTATGGGTTGGCTTGTTGATAATACAAAAACTAAATGGGGAAAATTTCGTCCTTGGATTTTAATAGGAACAATAATAAATTCTTTTGTTTTAATTCTATTATATTTAAATCCAGCAACTTTTTTACAAGGAATTTTGATAAATGTCTGGTGTATTGTTACATATCTGTTATGGAGTCTTACATATACTTTGATGGACGTGCCTTTTTGGGCAATGATACCAGCATTTTCAAATGATGCTAAGGTTAGAAATGAAATTTCTATGTTATCTAGATTATTTGCGACTTTTGGTGGTCAAATGATGTCTACAATTGGTTTATTAGTAATCGCTTGTTTAGGTGTGAATATGGGAGCTAGTGAAAGTGATGGTTATTTGAGATTTGCTGTGATTGTAGCTATTGTATTCAATATTTGTGAAATAATATGTGTTAGAAATGTTAGTGAACATGTAGTTATAAAAAATAAAAGAGATATTAAACTTAGCGAAGTATTGAATTTCTTGAAGGAAAATGATCAATTATTAATTATTATTTTTATGACGATATTACAGCAAATTGCAGTATTTTTATGGACTGGAATGAATATTTATTTTTTCAAATATGTAGTTTGTCATGAAGAATGGTTTTCTATTTTTGGCATAGTTAATTTTATCGTTGGCTCTATAGGTTTGATAGCTTTTCCATCTTTAGCGAATAAATTTTCCCGAAAGGTGGTATATATTTTATCATCTGTTTTTTTAGTATTAGGTTTGTTGGGCATGTTTTTTACCGGCAGCGATGAAAATGCGAATATCTGGCTGTTTTTTTCCATGGTAGGTTTCTTTTGTCTGGGCAATGCTTTAGCCGGTGTTACGACGACTGTAATGCTGGCGGATACAGTTGAATATGGAGAATATAAATCGGGTATCAGAAGCGAGGCTGTCGTGTTTTCTGTACAGACGTTTACCGTGAAATTTGGTTCGGCTATTGCTGGTTTTATCGGGGCGATGGTTTTATCCTTGGTGGATTATGTGCCGAATGCGGTTCAGACGCCGGAAACGGTTTTGGGCTTGAGAGTGATGATGTTTATAATGTCGGCTTTACTGATTATGGTAATTTTGTGTCTATATCTTAAATTTTACAAGTTAAACGGAAGTTTTTATTTTAATATATTGAAGGAGCTTTCCAAAAGACGTGAAAAAATTAGTTTAGATTAAACGGCATTTGACAAATAAAAATAATTTTGTTAAACTACCATAAGTAAATGAAAGCGTCTGAAAAAAGGCTATAGATTTTGCTGTTTCTGAATCAAACAGCAGTCTATAGCCTTTTTTGTTTTATAAAATTAATTTTCAGGAGGTTTTTGTGATGAATATCGGTTGGATAAAAATTTTGGGTGCTACTTTTTTTGAATTGATGTGGATTACGGGGCTTAAATACGCTGAACTTCCATGGGAATGGGCGGTGACGTGTCTTTCTATCATGGGTTCAAGTTACTGTCTGATTACGGCGGGAAATACATTGCCGGTAGGAACGGCGTATTCCGTATTTGTAGGGCTTAGCTCTATCGGTACGATTTTGGTGGAATTTTTGGGATTTGGCATATTGCCGAGCTTTTGGCAGCTTGTATTTATGGTTACTTTGATTGTTGGTGTAATCGGTTTAAAATTGCTGAATGAACAAGTAGAAAGATGAGGTTTTAAGTTATGGATTGGATTTTTGTTATTGTTGCCGGATTACTGGAAGTTTTAAGTATTAATTATATGAATAAGTGGCAGCTTATTAAAAAATTCGGTTTGAAAAAATCGTCAGTGCTTATCGTGAAAATGTGTCTGGCGTTCGGCGGCAGTCTTGTTTTGCTGAATTTGGCATTAGATACTTTGCCGATGAGCATTACATACGCCGTATGGTCCGGTATCGGTTCTGTGGGCGGCGTGGCTGTAAGCATTATCAAATACGGTGAAAGTGCCAACTGGCGCAGACTTTTGTGTATTTGTCTGATTTTATTTTCCGTAGTAGGTTTAAAGCTCGTATCCTGAAATTTATTTTGATTGAGAAAGGCTGTTTAGGCGTGCCAGAGCGCGGATATGCTTTAAGAATTTAAAATAGCGGTTTACGATATTGACAAATTTGCCGACGAGAACGGCTGAAATAAGAGTGCCGATGCCGATACCGTTTAAGCCGTCAAAAAATATGAAGGATAAAATGCAGCCTATAGTAATTAAAGTTATATCGAAAGCTATTTTTATTGTGCCGAATTTTATTTTCGGCTTTTTGATGGCTATGGCCAGAGCCAGTGCACGTACGACGCCTTCGCCGGGAACGACGATTACATTAGGGGCGACTTCAATGCAGATGCCGACGGCTAAAATGAAACAGCCGACAAAGAGGGAAAGCAGTTTCAGCAGAAATGTTTCCGGCTGGAGAAAATACAGCCAGCCCATGCTTACATCAATAAAATAGCTGAAGAGAATATTGGCGAAAATTTGCAGGAATTGCAGGGGATGAAAGTTTTTTCTGAGAATGGCGACTTGCAGCATGATGAAAATTATATTGAAGATGAAAGTCGTCATGCCGAAAGTGAAATCCGTGAAGGCCAGGCTCAAGACGTACGGCACGGAGGAGATAGGCGAAGTGCCCAAATCGCTTTTGGTGATAAAGACGATGCCGAACGAATTGATGAAAATACCCAAGACGAAAAAGAAATAGCGCAGACCGAGAATTTTCATTGCAGGTCTTCCTCCTCTAAATTCTGAATAATGGAAGTCAAGGTTTGCAGAAACTGCTGTTTATTTTGCGGCGAAATATTTTTGAAGGCTTTATTATCGACGTTCGTGCAAATCTGTTTTACTTCCTGTGCCATGTATTTTCCCTTACCGGTGAGATAAATGGAGTAGGCGCGCTTGTCAGCGGACTGATTTGTGCGCACGATTAAATCCTGTTTTTCCATGCGCGACAACAGGCTGGTAATGGTGGATTTGTCGAGTACGTGGTCGCGGCTTATATCTTTTGCCATAGCGCCGTTATGTTCTAAGAGATATTCCAGTATTTTGGGCTGGCCGGGCAGTAAATCCAGGTCATAAATTTTCTTGGTGATAATATTATTGCTGTGATTAAAGGCTTTCAGCAACAGGAAATGTAATTCTTCTGTCAGCATCATTGTACCTCCTAAATAGTTTGATTTCCAACTATATTATAGCTGTATTTTATGTAAAATACAATTTTTATTTAAATATTACAATTAAAAGCTGGATATTGTATTTGCTTTTGGTTATAATAAAAATCTATGATTTTTAAAGAAGGTGAATTGTATTTTGCATAATGGAGAAAATTTTAAAGTAGGATTAAAGGAACAGATGGCAGCCAGAATAATATTTTTTGTTTCAGGTTTTGCGATAGCGACATGGGCGCCGATGATACCGCTGGTCAAAGACAGACTGAATATCGGAGCTGATGTACTGGGACTTTTAATATTATGTACGGGTGTAAGTTCGTTTTTGATGATGCCGGTAGCCGGACTGTTTGCGCAGAAATTCGGTTGCCGCAAAGTCCTGCGGGTAATGGGATTTTTGATGGGCGCGGAAATCGTGTTTCTGTCCATGCTGCCGAGTGTATGGCTCTATGCCGTGTTTTTATTTATTCTGGGGGCAATCGGCGGAACGATGAATGTAAATATGAACATTCATGCCGTTATCGTGGAAAAGCTGTCGAAAAAGCGCATGATGTCCGGTATGCACGCGCTGTGGAGTGTGGGCTGTTTTCTGGGAGCAGGTTTGTTCAGTATACTGGCCAAACTGGGTTTGTCGGCAACGCAGATTGCGATTTTGCACTGCGTCGTGATTTTTGCCATAATGTTGTATTTCGGAAGATTTTTCCTGCCGTATAAAGGCAGCGGCAACGAAAAGGCGATTGCCATTCCGAAAGGGATTGTCGGGCTGTTCGGGATACTGGCCGTCATATCGTTTCTCGGTGAAGGCGGTATGATGGACTGGAGCGGTATTTTCCTGAATGAAGCGAAAGGCGTGGACTTATCGCTTGCCGGTGTGGGTTATGCCGTATTTTCGGCGGCAATGCTCATAGGCAGGCTTATCGGCGATAAGGTGGTACAAGCTTTGGGTGAACAGAAAGTCGTCATTTTCGGCGGACTGGTGGCAAGTTTGGGCTATATTCTGGCAATCGTCGTCGATGATTTTATCGTTGTGCAGACAGGCTTTGCCCTGCTCGGTCGGGGACCTGCCAATATCGTGCCGGTGGTGTATACTCTGCTCGGCAAGCAGTCGATTATGCCGATAAATTCCGCTGTTACGGCTGTAACGAGCGTGGGGTATCTGGGCGTAATGTTCGGTCCGGCACTATTGGGCTTTATCGCGCACGGTATAGGGATTACAGCCGTGTTCTGCATTTTGGCAGGGTTGTTCATCATTCAGTCGTTTATTGCACGATATGTATTTAAAATTTTGTAATAGATAAAAGGACATTTGATTTGTAGGTCAAATGTCCTTTTGTGCTATAATGAAAAATAAAAGGCTGTGATGAAATGAGATTGCTGAAAACTTTGTCGGAAAGAGAAAAATTTTCGGCAGTAGAGCAAAATATCATAAAATATATTTTGGATAATCCCAAAGAAATTGTTAATATGTCGATACGAGAGCTTGCCAATAAGACATTTACATCGTCAACGGCGATTTTTCGTCTTTGCCAAAAATGCGGGTTGAAAGGATATACGGAATTTAAGATAAAATTCATCAGTGAGGTGAACAGAACTTCCGATTTTGAAAATGATGAACTGGAAAAGCCGATTAGGGATTTACACAGACCGATTAACGGCAAGGACGATGTAAAATCAGTGGTGCGGAAAATGGCTTTTTTGCAGATTGAAGCAATAGAGGAAACAAAGAATGAAATAAATTATAAACAGCTTGAAAGAGTAGCCGATATGATGAATGCGGCTGGTCAGATAGTGTTTTTTGGATTTGACCTAAATTATTATATATCGCAGTCCACCGTTTATCATCTGGTGCGGACGGGAAAGCCGGCAGTCGTATATGAAACAGTAAATAATCAGGTAGCAAAGGCGTTCATGTTCAAAAAGGAAGATGTAGCTATTTTAATTAGTCGAACAGGAGAAAATAAAAATTTAATACGGATATCGCAGGTATTGAAACGAAAGGGGGCAAAAATTATTCTGCTTTCGGCAAGCAGGGATACATCACTGGACAAACTCTGTGATGAATTTATCTATATCGCCAATGTTATAGATTATCTGAGTATGGGAGGCGTTATTTTCAGTGTCGGCTGCCGGTATATTCTTGACGTATTGTTCGGTATACTGCTCAGCAAAAATTATAAGAGTGTGGAAAAATTTGTAGGTGAATTTGAAACCGTCAATGGAAAAAGTGTACATGACCCCAATCGTTTATGGTGATTTTGAGGTAAAACAGCTATTGGAACATTGTTTCAGAGAAATAAAAACACAGTTAGAGTTAGATATAACTTTCTGGCTGTGTTTTTTATGTTTTGCGCAATTTATGCGGTTTGCGTTAATGATATGAATTGTGTGAAAATCGTAAAAAATAATGAAACATTATTCCAGAAAATGGCGAAAGTATTGAGCTGGTAAAAAGGCTGTGGTATATTAAACGCAGTTGATGAGATGAAGATGTGCACAGATAAACTCAGAAAATAAATTTTTAGAGAAGTTTAGGAGAGGGATTTTTTGGAGAGGAGTTTATTATGTCTAAGCAGGCAATATTTGATAAGTTTATAGAATTAATGGGCAGATTTGCAGAGATTAAGGAAGTCGCGGCACTTAGGGACGGATTTATCTGACATTTTAGTTGAGCTTCTTAAGAATCCCCTGTCTTTAGACATGGGGAGTGTCAATTCCACAGTTGGAACGGCAAGAAGCTGTTATATTGAAGCCATTCAGAAGGCTAAAGAAGGCAAATGGGAAGAAATAGACGAATTATTTAAAACAGGCGACGAGGCATTCAATGAAGGTCATGATGCTCATATGGGTCTTTTGACGAAAGAGGCTGAAGGCAAATCGGAAGGAGTAAATCTGCTCTTACTGCATGCAGAAGACCAGCTCATGAGTGCGGAAGGATTTAAAACGGTAGCTTTGGAAATGATTGATGTCTATAAAAGATTGGAAAAACTGGAAAATAAATAAAAAAGAGGTGTTATAATGCCATTTCGTGAAGGCTTTTTATGGGGCGGCGCGGTGGCGGCGCACCAGCTGGAAGGCGGCTGGAATGAAGGCGGCAAGGGCGTAAGCATCGCCGACGTGATGACGGTTGGCGGCTACGGTAAGCCGCGCCGTATAACGGACGGAGTTGTCGCCGGCGAAAATTATCCTAATCATGAAGCGATTGATTTTTATCATAGATATAAAGATGATGTGAAATTATTTGCCGATATGGGCTTTAAGGCGTTCCGCACGAGTATCGCGTGGACGAGAATTTTCCCGAACGGCGATGAAACGGAGCCGAATGAAGAAGGGCTGAAATTCTATGACGATTTGTTTGATGAATTGTTAAAGTATAATATCGAGCCCGTCATTACACTATCGCATTTTGAAATGCCGTACAATCTCGTTACGAAATACGGCGCATGGCGTAACCGCAAGCTGATAGACTTTTTCGTAAGATATGCGGAAGTCTGCTTCAAGCGGTATAAAGATAAAGTAAAATACTGGATGACATTCAATGAAATCAACAATCAGGCAAGTATAGACAGTCCGTTTATGGGTTTTGTAAATTCGGGCATTATCTTTAAGGATGAACCGAACCCGTGGCAGTCGCTGTTTCAGGCGGCGCATTATGAACTTGTCGCCAGCGCGAAAGCTGTGAAAATCGGACACGCTATCAACCCAGATTTTAAAATCGGCTGCATGATAGGTTATGAACCGACGTATCCTTTGACCTGCCGTCCGGAAGATATGGTTCTGGCAATGAAAGATATGCACAAACGCCATTTTTTCAGCGATGTACACTGCCGCGGTCATTATCCGTCATATGCTACAACTGAATGGGAACGCAGAAATCTGGATTTGGATATCACGGAAGATGATTTGAAAATATTGCAGGAAGGCACAGTAGATTATCTGGCATTCAGCTATTATAAGACGAATATTGTTACTACGGATAAAAGTAAAATAGATAAAGATAATAAAGATGAATTTTCCACCGGTGTAGATAATCCGTATTTGAAAAAGACAGACTGGGGCTGGGCGATTGACCCGAAAGGCATACGATATACACTCGATATTCTATCGGAAAGATATGAACTGCCGTTGATGATTGTGGAAAATGGTATCGGTCTGCATGAAACGAGAGAAAATGAACAATCTGACGGCATGATACACGATGATAAACGCATAGCATATTTTCAGGCACATATTGAACAAATGAAAAAAGCAGTCGAAGAAGACGGTGTTGATTTATTAGGATATATGCCATGGGGCTGTATTGATTTAGTATCTGCTGGAACTGGTGAAATGGAAAAAAGATATGGCTTTATCTATGTAGATAAAAATAATAAGGGCGAAGGAACCTTAGAAAGAAAACCGAAAAAATCGTTTTATTGGTATAAACAAGTAATTGCTTCTAATGGTGAGAATTTAAGTAATAATTAAGATTTATCCCTCCATTGAGAAATGGAGGGATTTTAAATAAATTGTAGATTAGGAGATACTATTATGGCTTTAGATAAAAATTTTTTGTGGGGCGGAGCAGTAGCCGCTCATCAATTAGAGGGTGCTTGGAATGAAGGTGGTAAAGGTGTAAGCGTTGCAGATGTAATGACTGTTGGCGGTTATGGTAAACCACGTAGAATAACTGATGGCGTAATTGAAGGAGAAAATTATCCTAATCATGAAGCTATAGATTTTTATCATAGATATAAAGAAGATGTAAAATTATTTGCAGATATGGGTTTTAAAGCTTTTCGTACAAGTATAGCATGGACTAGAATTTTTCCTAATGGTGATGAAGATACACCAAATGAAGAAGGCTTAAAGTTTTATGATGATTTGTTCGATGAGTTATTAAAATATAATATTGAACCAGTCATAACTTTATCACATTTTGAAATGCCGTATAATTTAGTTACAAAATATGGCGGTTGGAAAAACAGAAAATTAATTGAATATTTTGTTAATTTTGCTAAAGTTTGTTTTGAACGCTACAAAAATAAAGTAAAATATTGGATGACTTTTAATGAAATAAATAACCAAGCAGATATTCAACGCGATTTTTCAGGATTTACTAATTCAGGTGTGATTTTTAGAAAAGAAAAAAATCCATTGGAAGCAATGTATCAAGTTGCTCATTATGAATTTGTTGCTAGTGCTATGGCAGTGAAGATTGCACATGAAATTAATCCAGAAATGAAAGTAGGATGCATGTTATCTTATCAACCAATTTATCCGCTTACGTGTAATCCAGATGATATGATACTTTCTGTTAAAGAAATGCATAAACGAAATTTCTTTGGTGATGTACATGTAAGAGGTAAATATCCATCTTACGCAGTAGCTGAATGGAATAATAAAGGATTTAATTTAGATATTACAGATGAAGATTTGAAAATATTATCAGAAGGTACTGTTGATTATATTGGTTTTAGTTATTATCAGACTCATGTTGTAACAGCTGATAAATCAAAATTAAAAACTGATGTAATGGAAGCTGAAGAATGTTTAGATAATCCGTATTTAAAGAGAAATGATTGGGGCTGGCAGATTGACCCAGTAGGACTTCGTTATGCGTTAAATGTATTAGCGGAAAGATATGAAAAACCATTGATGATTGTAGAAAATGGTATTGGTTTGCATGAAGTAGCTAATGGTGATGAAATGATTAATGATGACGAGCGTATAGCATATTTTCAAGCTCATATTAGTGAAATGGAAAAAGCCGTTAATGAAGATGGTGTAATTTTATGGGGATATATGCCATGGGGTTGTATAGATTTAGTATCTGCTGGAACTGGTGAAATGGATAAACGCTATGGATTTATTTATGTAGATAAAAATAATAAAGGTGAAGGAACTTTAAATAGAAGACCTAAAAAATCATTTTATTGGTATAAAAAAGTAATCGCTACTAATGGTGAAGACTTAACAAATAATTGATAATAATAAACCTTGTATAGTTAAAAAAATTAGGCTATACAAGGTTTTATTATTATAGCTTTTTTTATTGATTTCATATAATATGATATGTATATATAGGAGTTTATCTAAAATAAAAAAAGAAAAGGGGTTTATTTGTGAGTTTAGAAGACAAAGAGTTAATGCAGTTTAAGGTCGGTAAAAAAGAACAGTATGCAGCTAGAATGGCTTTTTTTATACCAGGTTTTGCCATTTCCACATGGGCGCCTATGATACCTATAATTAAAGAACGTTTACATATTGAAGCAGATATTTTGGGATTATTATTATTGTGCATAGGTATAAGTGCTTTTATTGTTATACCGATTGGTGGTCTTTTAGGTAAAAAATTTGGTTGTAAAAAAGTGATGGTTACTACAGGTAGTTTATTTGCGATAGTATTAGTAGCGTTGTCTTGTTTACCTAATGTTTGGTCGTATGCTATTTGTTTGATTTTAGTAGGCGCTATTATGGGTTGTACAGAAGTTTGTATGAATATCAATGCTGTTGTTGTTGAAAAATTATCGCAAAAACGCATGATGTCTAGTATGCATGGTTTTTGGAGTGTTGGTTGTTTTTGTAGCGCTGGTTTATTTAGTATTTTAGCTAAGATGGGACTTGATGTATTTTTTATAGCAATCATTCATTGTTTAATAATTTTAGCTATTGTAATTTTCTTTGGCAGATATTTTTTAGATTATAAAAGTGCTAATAGTGAAAGTGCGATTGCTATTCCTAAAGGAATTGTTGTTTTATTCGGCATTTTAGCATGTGTGAGCTTTTTAGGCGAAGGTGCAATCATGGATTGGGGCGGTGTATTTTTAGCTGAGGTAAAAGATGTAGAATTATCTTTAGCTGGTGTAGGATATGCTGTTTTTTCTGTAGCAATGCTTATCATGCGTTTAATTGGGGATAAAGTAGTACAATTTTTAGGCGAAGAAAAAGCTGTAGTATTAGGAAGTAGTTTAGCGGGATTAGGATTTTTATGGATAATTATTATAGATAATTTCTATTTAATGTTGGTTGGTTTTGTTTTACTTGGTTTAGGTGCTGCAAATATTGTGCCTGTATTATATAGTTTGTTGCAATATCAAAAAGACATGCCGATAAATGCTGCTGTTACAGCAGTAACTTGCATGGGTTATACAGGCGTTATATTAGGGCCTGCTATCTTGGGTTTTATCGCTCAAGGAATAGGAATTATATCCGTGTTTTATTTACTGATGATTTTATTTATCGTGCAAGTTGTCATGGCAAAATATGTATTTAATAGATTAAAATGATTATAAGTAAGAAAAAGATATTCTAGTGAGAATATCTTTTTTTTATATAAATTTATGTTGTTTTATATTGATTTATGTTAATTTATGACTTATAATAAGAAAAAGAAATTTGATTTTTGTTTATTGTATATTTAAATGAAATTTTGTGAAAAAAAGAACAATTAAATCATATATTATAAATGGAGGCATTTAAATGATTTGTAGAACAATATTAAATGAAACATCTTATTTTGGTAAAGGAGCAATAAAAGAAATTGCAAATGAAGTAATTAATCGTGGCTTAAAAAAAGTTATGTTAGTTACAGATAAAGATTTACTTAAATTTAAAGTAGCTACAAAAGTATGTGATATTTTAGATGAAGCAAAAATAGATTATGAAATTTACGATAAAATAAAAGCTAATCCTACAATCAAAAATGTTACTGAAGGCGTGGATTTTTGTAAACAATGTGGTGCTGATGTAATTGTTGCTGTAGGTGGCGGTAGTGCTATTGATACAAGTAAAGCAATTGCTATCATTATGAAAAATCCAGAATTTGCTGATGTTAGAAGTCTAGAAGGTGCTTCACCAACTAAACATAAAGCAATGCCAATTATTGCCGTATCCACAACATCTGGTACAGCAGCAGAAGTAACTATCAATTATGTAATTACTGATGAAGAAAAAAATCGTAAATTTGTTTGTGCTGACCCACATGATATTCCAGTAGTGGCAATTATCGATCCAGATATGACTGCATCTATGCCACCAAAACTCTGTGCAGCAACAGGAATGGATGCACTTGTTCATGCTATCGAAGGTTATATCACTAAAGGTGCATGGGAATTAACAGATATGATGCATATAAAAGCTATTGAAATCATAGCTCGTTCTTTAAGAGATTCTGTTAAAGGCGATCCAGAAGGTAGAGCACAAATGGCTTTAGGTCAATATATTGCAGGAATGGGATTTTCTAATGTTGGCTTAGGTATAGTACATTCTATGGCTCATCCATTGAGTGCAGTATATGACATTCCACATGGTGTTGCTTGTGCTATTTTATTAACACCAGTATTGAAATTTAATGCGCCATCAACAGCAGATAAATATCGTGATATCGCAGTAGCTATGGGCGTAAAAAATACAGAAGATATGAGTATTGAACAGGCTCGTCAGGCTTGTATTGAAGCCGTAGAAAAATTGAGTGTAGATGTGGGAATTCCTCAGAAATTGACTCAATTAGGTGTAAAAGAAGAAGACCTTCAATTTTTATCTGAATCTGCTTTTGTTGATGCTTGTACACCAGGAAATCCAAGAGATGTAAGTGTAGAAGCTATTAAAGAAATTTATAAATCTATCATGTAATAAAATTTAAATTAAAAAAGATAGTTATGAGACTAAATTTTGTCTTATAACTATCTTTTTATTTTATATTTGATTTTAATTTAAGCTAAATGAAAAAGATTTTTTTGAGAGAAAACTACAAGCGTATCTTTTTCTTCTAGAATAGTATCGCCATCAGGTATGATATCTACGCCGTTTCGTTGGATTAAAACAACAAGTGAGTCTTTTTTGATATCAATATCGCGAAGTTTTTTGCCAATGAATTCATTATTAGAATCAATATTTATTTCATTTAAAGTGATATTATCGTTGCCTTGATAAGTTTTAGCGCAAATGATGAGTGTATCTCCATCGCGCAAGAAGGTATCGCCTTTTGGCGTTATTGTGGCTCCTTTTCTCAAGATAGCAGCAATCAATGTACCTGGGATAGAACCGATATCGCGAATTTGTTTATTAATCCATGGGTGTGAATTATTTAATTCTAAACAAGTGAAATGGATATTGTTTTCGTCAGTGTAATCATTGAAAGTTTTTAATACATTTTCGTGTTCATCAATCATATTTAGATGTTTTGAAGCAGATGGCAATAAAGCACCTTGGAATAATAAAGATAAAAGTACGATACAGAAGACGATGGAAAAAATTGAGTCATCAGCATAATTTGGTGATACGACAGCGACAATCGCAAAAACGATGGAAGCAGCTCCACGAAGGCCAGCCCATGACATGATTAATTGTTGATTTAAAGGAGATTTAAATGGAGACAATAATATTGCCATGGTTATAGGTCTAGCGATGAATGTAAGGAAAATAGCAATAAACAAAGCAGGGACAAAATAATATGGTAATTTTGAAGGAAATACTAATAAACCTAATAAGAAGAAGATGAGCATTTGCATCATGCCATTAAAAGCATCGAAGAAGTTTACGAGATTTTTCTTTTTCGGGATATTTTGATTGCCTAAGATGATACCTGCAATATAAGTGCTTAAATAACCATTACCATCAACTAACGAAGGAAGGGCATAAGCAACTAAGGCAATAGCAACTAAAAAGATAGAGTCAAAACCATTTTCGCCGAATTGAACATTTTTTAATATCCAAGAAGCGATAAAAGCTAAGACGACACCGATGATAATTCCATAAGCAAATTGAGCAAAAATTAAATAGGAAATATCAAAAAAGTTTAAGCTGCTGCCAATGCTAGTTAATAAAATTATGGTCAGCATATAAGCACAAGGGTCATTACTACCACTTTCAATTTCTAGCATAGGAGCAGTACTGTATTTTAGATTTAATTTTTGTGAACGCAAAATAGAAAAGACAGAAGCGGCGTCAGTAGAACTAAGCACAGCACCAATTAATAATCCTTCAAGTGGTGGTAAACCTAATATTAAATGACAAAAAATACCAGTGAGTGCAGCTGTGATAAATACGCCAAAAGTACTCAGTAAAACAGCTTGTTTAGCTATAGGTCGAGCAGTTTTCCATTTGGTACCAAAGCCACCATAAAACATGATGAAAATGAGAGCGGCAGAACAGATTTTTTCGGCAAGAGAATAATCTTCAAAATGAATTTTAAATAAACCATCAGAACCAAAGAGCATACCAAGACCAATGAAAAACACAAGTGTAGGTACGCCAAAACGAGTAGATAATTTACTTCCAATTACGCAAGCAATTAAGATAATTGCACTGATTAAAAGAAATAAAGTCATAAGTATTAATCTATCCTTTTTATTATATTTATATATGAAAATTATCTCAAATAATCAGGAAGATGTCAAAAAAGGCAATTCATCTTATTGAAAAATAAAATAAATTGCCTTTGTATATAATATTAAGCTTGTTCAGGAACTAAACCATTTTGATAAGCGAGCATTAAATGGTAGATATCATTTATTTGACATTGGATTTCTTCACCTAAATCAGTATCGGCAGTTGAAGAATGATAATTTTGTAATTCTAAAGTACAAGAAACGGACTCAATGTCTTGGTTGGCTTTTAAAGACTCTTTGATATTAGCACATGATTGATGTTCTAAAAGACGTAAACCACGTGAATTAGAAATTAGCGTATAACCAGCAATTCCTGTTTTTTTATGATAAGCTTTACAAAAACCACCATCAATGATGATTAATTTTCCATTTGCTTTTACAGGACTTTCTCCTTCTTTTACTTTTACAGGAACATGACCATTGATTATATGTCCACGTTTTGTTTTTAAGGAAAATTCTTCGAGTATCATATCGCAGATTTTTTCATCATTGCAATATTTATAATACGCATCAGAAGGTTCAATCCATGTATCCGTATCTTCAATAAACATACGTTCAAATGTTTTAAATTCTCTACCGGAAAATGGTGAATATCTGCCACACCAGAAATAATACATTAAGTCGATATTTTTTTGTTCATATAGACCAAGATATGCTTGGCGAATAGTTTTATCAACAAAATCTAAATAATTTTTTCCAGAATAATATTTGTTATTTAGATGAATACGCATGAAGCTACCATCATCATTTAGTGGTATACAACCATGATAGAGTAAATTGTTATTATATGCTTTATAGACGCTACCTTTTTGGTAAAGAAAATCAATATGTTTGCGCAAGCGTACACTATCTAAAAATGCTGATTTTATATCAGATAAGACTTCAGCTTCTTCTAAAGATAATTCATAAGGATTTTGAGGATTTATTGTAGGGAAGGACGGACTTTTTATTGGATAAGATATATTATTTATTTTTATATGTTTAGAGGTGTAATCTATTTTATCTAATAAAAGACGACTATCCATTTGAAAATCTGGATTGCGTTTGATGAGTTGTCCTTCTAATTTAAATAAAATTATAGAGATAGTGCGTTGCATAGCGATTAATAGCGTTTTATTAGGATAGAGTTTACTAGCTAATGAAGATAGCGAGCGAAGGCTGATAGCATATCCTTTTTCTAAAACGGCAGTATTATTATAAGATAAACAGTTTCGTACTACTGTCGCTATACAAGCTTCATTACCACACATTGCACCCATCCATAAGATATCATGATTGCCCCATTGAATATCTACAGAATGATGTTGACGTAGCATATCTATGATAGAGTCAGGTCGTTGCCCTCGGTCATAAATATCGCCGACGATATGCAAATGAGCAACAGCTAGTTTTTTGATGAATTTTGTAAAGGCAATGATAAAATCTGTACCACTATTAATATTGATTAAAGTATTTAAGATAGTATTGAAATATACCTCTTGGAAAGTATCATCATTTGGTCTAGCTGTGAGCAATTCAAGAATGATGGTTTCATATCCTTTAGGCAGTAAATTTTTTAATTCTGATTGAGGATATTTATAAGACATCAATCTTGATAGACGCAATAAATAGATGAGATTTTGAGAGTACCATTGAGTAGTGATTAATTTTTGTTTTTTTAAATTGAGTATTTTTTCTTTAGGATAATAAATTAAAGTACAAAATTCAGCTTTTTGTGAGGTGGACATTTCTTCAGAAAATAAATAATCTACTTTTTCTTTGATAACACCAGAGCAATTATTGAGAATATGGAAGAAGGACTCATATTCACCATGTAAATCACTCATAAAATGTTCTGTTGGTCGAGCTAAGTTTAAAATAGCTTTTAAGCGAATTAGCTCAGTTACAACAGATTGACGATTAGGGTATTTTTCTGACAATAAATAAAGATATTTGTATTTTTGTTTATTCTTATCCACAACAATACTCCTTTTTATAAGATGTGATATTAGTATTATATAATATTTTCATTTTTATGAAAATAAAGTTTTTTTAGTATACGTTTACTAAAATAGAGAAATAACAATTGCGGAATAATTGATAAAATCTTATAATAGAATAGTTAATATTTAAATGAATTTGAATAATGTGAGGGATAATAATTGGGAAATGGAGATAAAAAAAATAAAAGCAGTTATGTAAAATATATCTTGATATTAGTAGTTGTTTTTATTTTATCTGGTATGGTAGGAGCTTTTTTTGCTAATGCGTTAGTTGATAATAAACCAGATTATAATGAAGATGATAAAAAAGGTATGTTAGTTGCAAAAGATAAGGCTACTGTAATGATTATGGGGGTAGATGAGCGCGCTGATGATGTGGGGAGAAGTGATACCCTAATGATAGCGACATTAGACCCGGATAAAAATCAAGCAGCATTATTATCTGTACCTCGTGATACGCGTGTAAAAATAAAAGGTCATGGCTTTGATAAGATTAATGCAGCTTATGCCTATGGTGGTAGAAAATTAACTCAAGAAACCATTGAAAGTTTATTAAATACACATATTGATCATTATATAAAAATTAATGTACATGGTTTTACTAAAATTATTGATGCTTTAGGCGGTATTGATATTGATGTAGAAAAACGCATGTATTATGAAGACCCATGGGATGATGATGGCGGTTTATATATTGACCTTCAGCCAGGTATGCAACATATGGACGGCAAGACTGCGATAACATATGTACGCTATCGTGATGAGGAGGGCGATATTGGTCGTATCAAACGTCAACAGAATTTCATGAAAGCAGTAATGGACAAATTAGTATCTCCAACAATTATTCCTAAATTGCCAGCTATTGTATCTGCTGTTTCTGATTCAGTGGAAACTGATATGTCAGTTAGTGAAATATTATCTTTCTTGGGAACACTTCAAGATGCAAAAGATAATGGATTAAAATCAGAAATGTTACCAGGTAAACCAGTATATATAGAAGGTATTAGTTATTGGGTACCAGATATCAGTAAGACAAGACAGATTTTAGCAAATACATTAGGCATAAAAATCAATCAATCAATTACAACATCTATTCATGAAGATAATATAGAATATGAAGAATCTATTCCTGATAATGCTGTAGAAGTAACAGAAAAAGAACGCATAAAAAGAGAAATTGCACAGGAACGTGAAGAAAGATTGCAACGACTTCGTGAAGAACAAGAAAAATCTACAAAACGATTTAAATCTGAAGTAGATGAAGAACGTCCACGAACAAATAGTAATCGAGAAAAAGTAGAAACTAGAGAAGAAACTCCAGTGGAAGATAATACAACAAAACAAAAAGAACCTGTGCCACAAACACCAACAAGAGATGTCCCAGCTATAGATATGAATACTACAGGTAAATCATAAATAAAAAATACCGCAAATAGGATAAAAACTATTTGCGGTATTTTTAGTTAACGAAATAATAAATTTAAGATTAATGTTAAGATAATACTAATTAAAATAGAACTACCTAAAGGAAAATAAACGCCCCAATTACTACCTTCCCATTTAAAATCAAATGGCAATTTACCTAGAGGTAATAATTTTCCACCAAAATGGATTAATAGACCGATAATAACAAGAGCAATTCCTATATAGATGAGTATTTTTCCCATATCATACATAGCAAAATCCTTTTGTCTTATAAATTATTTATCGTCTTCTTTGATTTCAAAAGCAGCAAGAGCAGCTACTTTATCATTATTATCCATATTCATCATTTTTACGCCTTGAGTATTTCTGCCAATTACAGAAACTTCTTCAATATTTGAGCGAATGACGATACCTTCAGTAGAAATGAGCATGAATTCTTGTTGGCTATCTACAACTTTAATGCCGATTACAAAACCAGTTTTTTCAGTGACTTTGATATTGATAAGACCAATGCCACCACGAGTTTGTGTGCGATATTCAGAAGTTGCAGTACGTTTGCCAAAGCCATGTTCAGTAACAGTTAAGACTTCGCAATCATCACGGATATTGTCCATGCCAATTACTGTATCTTCACCTTTTAATTTTATGCCAATGACACCGCGAGCAGTTCTACCCATAGGACGAACATCTTGTTCATTGAAGCAAATAGACATACCATCACGAGTACCGATGATGATTTGGCGATTACCATCAGTGAGTTTTACACCGATTAATTCATCATTTTCTTTTAAAGAAAGTGCGATAAGACCTGTCTTTTTGCGATTAGTATCAAATTCGCTAAGACCTGTCTTTTTAACGATACCATGACGAGTAGCCATAAATAAATATCTATCTTTAGAGAATTCCTTAATAGGAATGATAGCTGTGATAGTTTCTTCTTTTGCTAATGGTAAAAGATTTACAATGGCTGTGCCTTTTGCAGTTCTACCGGATTCAGGAATTTCATATCCTTTTAATTGATATACAAGTCCTTTATTAGTAAAGAATAAGATTGTATTGTGTGTAGATGTGATAATCATATTTTCAACATAATCTTCTTCTTTTGTACCCATGCCAGTAACGCCACGACCACCGCGTTTTTGATTGCGGTACGTAGTTACAGGGATACGTTTAATATAGTTATTATGTGTTAAAGTGATTACTACATCTTCTTCAGCAATTAAGTCTGCGATATCTACATCAGAACTATCATCTGTGATTTGAGTGCGACGAGCATCGCCGAATTTAGCTTTAACAGCAGAAAGTTCTTCTTTAATGATATCTAAGATTTTTTGTTCATCTGCTAAGATATTTTGTAAATCAGAGATATAATCTAAGATTTCAAGATATTCATTTTCGATTTTTTCGCGTTCAAGACCAGTTAAACGTTGTAATCTTAAATCCAAAATAGCTTGAGCTTGTTTTTCAGTAAGAGTATAGTCGCTCATTAAGACTTCTTTAGCGCTATCGCCATTTTTAGAATCACGAATAGTTTTAATGATTGGGTCTAAATGGTCAAGTGCTATAGTTAAGCCTTCTAAGATATGAGCACGAGCTTGAGCTTTTGTGAGTTCATACTGTGTACGACGGCGAATAACATCTTCTTGATGTTTGATATAGTAATGTAAAACTTGTTTCAAGTTGAGAATGCGAGGTCTGCCATCAACTAAAGCAAGCATAATTACACCGAAAGTTTCTTGTAATTGAGTATGTTGATATAATTGATTTAAAATAACTTCTGGATTTGCATCACGGCGTAAATCAATTACAATACTCATACCATTGCGGTCTGATTCGTCATTTAAATCGGTAATACCATCAATTGTTTTATCACGAACAAGTTCAGCAATGCGTTCTACAAGACGAGCTTTATTTACTTGATATGGTAATTCAGTTACAGTGATACGTGGTTTACCATTTGGCAAAGTAGTGATTTCTGTGCAAGCACGCATTTTTACTGCACCACGACCTGTTTTATAAGCAGAAATAATGCCATCACGACCCATGATCATTGCTCCAGTAGGGAAGTCTGGACCTTTGATAGTTTGCATTAATTCTTCAACAGTAATTTCAGGGTTATCAATCATCTGTAAAACGCCATCAATTACTTCGTTTAAATTATGTGGTGGTATATTAGTTGCCATACCAACGGCAATACCAGAAGAACCATTTACTAAAAGATTTGGTATTTTAGATGGTAATACAGATGGTTCTTGTAGGGATTCATCATAGTTTGGTGTGAAATCCACTGTTTTTTTATCGATATCTTGGAGCATTAATTCTGCAATTTTTGACATGCGAACTTCTGTATAACGCATAGCAGCAGCAGAGTCGCCATCAATAGAACCAAAGTTTCCATGACCATCAGCTAATACATAACGGCAAGAGAAATCTTGAGCCATACGAACAATAGCATCATAAACGGAAGTATCACCATGTGGATGATATTTACCTAGTACTTCCCCGACGATACGAGCAGATTTTTTATATGGTTTATTAGAGCCCATACCAGCTTCTTGCATAGCATACAAAATACGGCGATGAACTGGTTTTAAACCATCACGTACATCAGGTAACGCACGCATAACAATTACACTCATAGCATAATCGATATATGAGTTTTTCATTTCATCTTCAAGATTTACAGGGAGAATTTTTCCTGTATTTATAGTTTCTGTCACATTCTCACCTCAATTTTAATCTACGGTCAAAATATGACCGAAATAACAAATTACGACAATCATCTTAACTAATATATTTTATCATTTTTAGCGAAAAAAGTCTATGATATAAGGCTTTAGGGCTATATTAGATAAAAAAATCAGTTGTTAAATAATGAATGTTAGATAACAACTGATAAAAATTTTTATAAATTTTTTAATGCTTCTTTATAACGAGAAGAAACTCTGTGAGAGTCTCTTATTTTTTGACAAGTCATTTTAAAAACATCTTTAGATAATGACTGTGTTTGCAAAAAAATTAAGCCTTTGTCTGGATAAAAAGCAAAATATTTACTAAAAGCCCATGCTTTAGCCATATTTACACTATAGGAAATATCTTTTGTGTTATAGACTAATTGAAGTGTATTGTCAGCAAAATCTTCTGTTAGATAATAGTCTAATAACATCACAATGGCAAAACGCAATTCATATTCATTAGGGCTGTTTAAATAATTTTTTATAAAAGATAGATATAAATCTTTATCTTTAGTTTTTAATTGGAAACTAGCGCAAAAACTATCGCAAATAGACCAATTATTTATCTTAGGTAAGAAATTTTGAATTAATTTTTGTTTTGCATTTATATTAATAGGAGCATAAGCAATGACAAAGCCTTCAAGCATGATTTGTTCAAAATATTCATTGGTATTTTGCTTTAAAAATTCTTGCCAATTATTTTTTACTAGGTCTTTAGCAATTTTTCGCAATTGTGGTAAACGAATACCGATAATTTTTATATTTTCTCTATCAATATTTTTAGGCAATAATTTTTGTATAAATTGAGCATAATTTTTATCTTGATAGGAGAATAATATTTGTAGAATATCGTTATTTTTCTGCATAAAAAACTAACCTTTAATTACATGAGTATATAAAAATCCTTCACGCATACCAGCATCTTTATAAGTTATTGCTGTAGCATGGATTAATTTAGCGATTTCATTAGCTATGACCATGCCAGGAATGATAGTATGCAAACGGTCAGGTACAGTTTTTAATAAAGTTGTGATATCTTTATCTGTTAATTTATGCCCACGTGTGAAATGAGAAATCATTTCAGGAATTTTGTCAGCAGGTATAGTTTCATTTGCATCATCTTGAGCGTACATTTCATTATATAAAGCTCTAGCTCCTTTACATGTACCGCCAATACCACAGATTTCAGCATGGGAAATATCTTTAAATTCAGGTGCTGTATCAATAATAGCATGAACTTCTTTTATCATTTGTGCGATTTCTTCTTCGTTAGGTAAAAAGTCAGTCGCATATTTTGTATGGAGAGCTAAAGAGCCGATAGGCAAGCTAGTCTTTTGGATAATTTTATTGTCAGCAAAACGAATGAGTTCTGTACTAGCACCGCCGATATCAATGATAAAACCATCCTGATAATCAAGTTCATGTGTAGCAGCGATAAAATCATAAGTTGCTTCCTCATCACCAGAGATGATATGCAAATCAATACCAGTGCGAGCAATGATTTCAGCGACAGCTTCTTTACTATTTTGAGCATTGCGAAGTGCAGCAGTAGTGAAAGCACTTACATTTTCGATATTAAAAGAAGTCAAGAAGGATTTAAAGCTATTTAAAATCTCGCAAGCTTTATCAATACCAGCTTGTTCCATGACATTATCCTTGACATAACTTGCTAAACCTACAGTATATTTGCGCTTATGAATAAGATTTAACTTATTATCCAAGATTTCATAAATAGCCATACGAATAGTAGTAGAACCAATGTCAATAACTGCATATAACATAAAAATATACCCTCCCAAAAGTTAGTATTCATTTTTCTTTTAAATAAAAGAAAAACGAATCAAAAAGAAAATATACCCGCAATATTGATTTTACTTTGACAAAGATAAAACTATGTCTACAACGCTCTAAACTCGCTTCGCTCAGACAGTAGGACTAAAACCGTATCCATAGTTTTATCTTTGTCAATAGCTTTCAGCTACCGTAAAAGTCTGCTAATGCGGGAAAGTTTGGTATTATATTAATAATACGTAATATTATTTTCCGCATTATAAATTTTTAGTGGTAACCTTTAGGTTATTGAAAATAATTGTCGCTGAATATGGTTTTAGTCTGAATGTTTGAGCGAAGCGAGTTTCTAAGCGTTGTATGAAGCGAAAATTATTTTCAAAGCTAAAAATTTATCTGCGGTGATTTCTTTGGTTCGTTTCTTTGTCACCAAAGAAATGAACAACTTATTTGAATAAATCAATTACTTGTTTTCCGATTAATACGATGGACATGATGATAAATAAGGTTTTTACGTATGTAGCACCTTTGGCAATGGCCATGCGAGCTCCACAGAAGGCTCCAACCATCATGGCAAGTCCCATAGGAATGGCGTAGGCGAAATCGACAATGCCAGAGCTGATGAAAAATAATGCACCAGCGATATTACTAGCGAAGTTTAAACCACGAGCATTAGCAGCAGCACCGATAAAATCAAAACCTATCCAAAGAAATGCAAATAATAAGAATGTGCCAGTACCAGGGCCGAAAAATCCATCATAAAAGCCAAAAATAAATGCAGCAATAGCGCTTAGTATCCACATTTTTTGACTCATACCATTAAATGTAGCGACTTGACCAAATTCTTTTTTTGTCAAAGTATAGATAGTTACAGCTACAAGTAAAATGATAATCAAGGGACGAAGAAAGTCAGAAGGAATTAATTTTAAAATACTAGCACCACAGATTGAGCCAATGAAAGAAAGTGGTAGTAAATATTTTATAGTAGAAAAATCTACTCTACCAGAGCGAATAAAAGAGGCAAAACCGATTGTAGCACCCATAGAAGCAGACACTTTATTCGTAGCTATAGCTGTAACGGGAGGCATGCCAGTAAATAAAAGTGCAGGTAAAGAAATAAGACCACCACCGCCAACTACAGTATCGATAAAAGCTGCGATAAATCCAGTAACAATTAGAAATAAACACATATAGATATTAATATCTTCCATCAAAACATCCTTTCTAAAAATAAATTTAATTTGAGTTAATTAATAATATATTTTATCATAAATTTTTAGGGATAAAAGGATATATAGTAAGTTATTTTTGATGATGATGGATATGTTGATAAAAAAAGTCAGTTTTAGCTTTTACTAAAACTGACTTTTATTTTAATCTTTGTTACTAGAAGTATTGATACCAGCACCAGTTATTGGAATGATAACACGGTAATTATCTGGTTTTCCTTTTTTGAAATATTTTAAAGCACCAGCAACGGAAGCAGCAGCAGTTGGTTCAATATAGATACCTTTTCTACCTACTTGATGTTGAGCTTCGATAATTTCTTCATCATCTACAGTGAGGACTTCACCATTACTACGAGTAATTGCCATGAGCATTTCTTTTAAACGCATTGGTTTTTCTACACGTATGGAATCAGCTATAGTATAACCAACTTTGGAACCTTTGCGTTTTTTCTTGAATGCATTATATAAAGGACAGCAATTTTCGCTTTGAACAGCGATGAATTTTGGTAAACGACCAATTTCTTCAAATCCATAATAAAGACCGAGAAGCATTGTACCATTACCAACAGGAAGGAAAATATATTCAGGTACATGGTCATTTAATTGATGGTAAATTTCATAAGCTAGAGATTTTATTCCTTCGAAGAATAAAGGATTATAGACATGAGAAGCATAATATGTTTTAGATTTTGTAGCTTCTTTTTGAGCTGTTTTGGCTGCGGTATCACGATTACCAATAACAAGGCGAATTTGAGCACCAAATGTTTCAATTTGTTTTAATTTGCCTTCAGCTATATTTTCAGGTACATAAGCAGTACATTTCATATTTGCCGCAGCTGCGTAAGCTGCTATAGCAGAAGCTGCATTTCCTGAAGAATCTTCAATTATGTGTTTTATGCCTAGATTTTTTAGTATGCTAATCATTGTCTTGGCACCACGGGCTTTGAAAGAACCTGTTGGATTTAAGTTTTCCATTTTAAAGAAAAACTCTTGTTTACCAAATTTTATAGGTATAAGCGGTGTTTCAATTTCTCCAATAGAAACTTCTGGTGTTATAGGATCAGTGTTATTTTTATATAATCTAAATAAACCACCACAAGAACAATGGTAAGAAATTGAATTTAATGGATATTCTTTTTTACATTTTTCACAATAAAAATGCATACTAATCATCTCCTAGAAATATTTTTGTAACATAAAATGGGAATTTATTCCTTTGTAGATTTAAGGAAATATTAAAAAATATATTAATATTTAATAAATTAATGAGCGTTATATGTAGGTCATAATTAGATTATTAAGTATATAAATATATATTCTATAGAATAAAATATTTTTCCTTTTAAAATTTTAAATAATGATGAATTTATTAAAAAAGATATAGAAAAAATACAAAAACTTTTATATGATTATAGTTAAGCATGAAAAAAAGCCTTAATTTATAAGGTTTTTTCAGCCATAAAAACTTTTTTGAAATTTTTTATAAAAAAATTAAAAAAAGATGTTGACATTTCCTCGTAAAGGTCATATAATAATACATGTTCTCACAGGGAACAAGTGAGAAACGGGGCATGGCTCAGTTTGGTAGAGCACCTGGCTTGGGACCAGGGGGTCGCAGGTTCGAATCCTGCTGCTCCGACCATTAGAAATTATAGGAAGCGAAAGCTTCCTTTTTTTGTTTATTGGCGAAGGCATAAGCTTTCGCTTTTTTTATAAATAAATTTAATTTCGAGGTATACATAATGTCAACTGAAGTAGTAGTTAAGAAATCTTATTTGCAAGTTATTTTATTAGCAATGGGTCATTTTTTTAATGATTTTTATTGTAATTTTTTACCTATCTTATTGCCGATTTTAATACCTAAATTGGGCTTATCACTTACCTTAAGTGGTGCGTTAGTTATGGTTATGTCTTTATCTGCAAATGTGTTACAGCCTGTTTTTGGTTATTTTATGGATAAATATAATTTTAATAAGATTATGCCACTGATTATTCCTTTTGGAGCTGTATTTATCTGTCTTACTAATTGGGCAAGTAATTTTATTGTATTAGCTGTTTTGATTGGACTTAGTGGATTGGCTGTTTCTACATTTCATCCTATGGGTGCTGGTTTAGTCAGCAAAGTGGCACCTGATGGAAAAATATCAACATGTATCTCAATATTTGTAGCCGGTGGCAGTTTTGGTTTTGCATTGGCTCCTATTTTATTAGTTTATTTTATGCAGATGTACAGTTTAGATTATTTACCTATATTGATTATACCTGCGATTATTTTAGGTATATTGATGTATAGTTCAGGATTATCCAAAGCGCGTTTTGTCAATGAACAAGTAGCTAAGAATATGCATTTTAATTTAGCTCAAATTTTGCAAAATAAACCGTTAATGTTGCTTAATATATCTATGGGACTTAGAGCATGGTTATTTACAGCTCTAGTTACATTTTTACCTTTATGGGCAATAGAAAAAGGCTGTGATAATACTTTAAGTGGTTGGATTTTGACAATATATTTATGTGGTTCTGTAATCGGTGGTTTAATCGGTGGAGCGTTAAATGATAAAATCGGCTATAAAAAAGTAATTTTGTGGGCTTTGATATTTACATTAATCCCTACAATGTATTTCTTGTTTGCACAACAAATAAATATATTGATGTATATTGCTTTATTTGTTGGTGGTGGCTTGGTCATGGCAGCAAATCCAGGAGCTATAGTTTGGGGTCAGGATTTATTACCAGATAATCCAGGTATGGCTTCCGGTATGATGCTCGGTTTATCTTTTGGTCTTGGTGGCTTTGGTACAATGCTTACAGGCTCACTTGCTGAAAGTTATGGACTTACTATGGCATTAGCATTGACTGCTATATTATTAGTTATAAGTATTGTATTAGTTTATTTAACTCCAGAAAAAAGAAGACAATAAATTTATTATGTTGAAATATAAAAAAGGCAAGTAATTTAATTTACTTGCCTTTTGTTTTTATTATATTGTAATCATAATGTAGTTAAGATAAATTCACCTGTGCCGTTTAAGATATATTCACCCATATCAGCAGGAATAAATACACTTTCGCCTTTGGTGATAGTGAAGCTATCACTACCATAAGTCAATGCTATTTGTCCATCTAAAACTAAGATAGAATGGAAACTATCCTTTTTAGCATTTAATGAGCAATTGCCGTGTAAATCAAAATGACTTACATTGAATAATTCACATTGTGCGAGAATTGTTAAATCATAATCTGCAAAAGCTGTGAGTTTGGCAATAGGTTCAGGTTTTCTAGTTGGTGGTTCAAGTTTAGTTACAGCGAGAGCTTTTTCAATATGAAGTTCACGAAGTTTACCGTCTTTGCCTACACGACCATAATCATATACACGATAAGTAGAATTGGAACTTTGTTGAATTTCTGCAATCAATGCTCCTGCACCAATAGCATGGAGTGTACCTGCTTCGATGAAAAATACATCACCTTTTTTTATTGGCACTTGGTTGCAAACTTCAAGAAGAGTATTATCTTTGATACGACGTTCAAATTCCTGGTGAGAAATTTCATGAGTAAATCCATAGATTAAAGTAGCATCTGGAGTTGCGTCCATTACATACCACATTTCAGTTTTACCAGATTCGCCTTCGTGTAAAAGTGCATATTTATCATCTGGGTGAACTTGTACAGATAAACTTTGTTTAGCATCAATAAATTTAATTAAAATAGGGAAATCTTTATCTTTAGGAGCTTTTGTACCAATTACTTGTTTGCCTACTGTTTCAATATATTGAGCTAAAGTTTTACCAGAAAATTCGCCATTACTGATAATGCTTTGTCCATCATGATGGCAAGATAATTCCCAGCTTTCAGCTACAGGATCAATATCAGTTTGTTTATTAAATTCATCGCGTAATCTTGTACCGCCCCATAGATAATCTTTAAAAGCTGCATTTAGTTTTAATGGGTAAAGCATTATATCAAATCCTTTCAATTCGCTTAAATAAAATACTAATTTTATCTTATCATTAATTTAATTTTTGTCTAGTAAATTTATGTTAATTTTTATATTATTTAGAAATTCTAAACAATATGTTTTACTTTACATATATTTTTCCGTGTGTTAGGATATAAATAATATTTTTTGTCAAATCTGCACATCTAAATGAGATGTTGCAGATTTTTTGCTATGAAAAACTTTTTGAATGATAATTAATAGCATTTATATTTTTAGGGGATGGGTGATTTTTATGACAGATGCAAATACTTTAAAACGTAATACGGCATGGCTGTCTATTATGTCGAATACTTTATTAGTTATTTTAAAACTAGCTGTTGGTTTATATGTAGGCGCAGTAAGTTTAGTCTCAGAAGCACTTCACTCAGGTGTGGATTTGATAGCTGCTTTTATTGCTTTTTGGGCTGTGCGCAAAGCTGTAGTACCACCAGATAAAGAACATGATTATGGTCATGGTAAATTTGAAAATTTATCATCAGCAGTAGAAGCGTTATTGATTGTAGCCACTGCTATCTTTATTATTTATGAAGCAATACACAAATTTAATACACCATTAGACCCAGAATTTTTACAATATGGTATTTATATCATGTTTATTTCTATTGTAGTAAATATAATTGTTTCTCGTCGCTTGATTGCTGTAGCTAAAAAAACTGATTCTCAAGCATTAGAAGCCGATGGATTGCATCTTCAAGCAGATGTTTGGACTTCTGTAGGTGTTTTATTAGGTCTTGTAGGTATGAAAGTCTTTGGCTTTTTATGGTTAGACCCTGTTATTGCAATTATAGTGGCTTTGATTATATTCCGTGCTGGTTATAAAATGGTAGTAGATAGTGCAAGAGAATTGACTGATAGCAGTTTATCTCAAGAAGATGAAGCGATTATTGGAGAAATAATTTTATCACATAAAGGTTTAAAAGGTTATCATCATTTGCGCACTAGAAAATCTGGTTCTGATAGACTTTTAGATGTGCATGTTACTTTTGATAAAGATATGCATTTAGAAGAAGTTCATAATATTTGTGATGATATTGAATGTAAGATAAGAAATAGATTTGGTGGATTTGATATCACTATTCACCCAGAACCAGTAGATGAAAATGGTTCAGTTATAAAAAAAAACTACGTTGAAGCAGTGAGGTAAAGATGGTGGAAAAAGTTCAATATAAAGTAAATGATGTAGTGCGTATGAAAAAAAAGCATCCATGTGGTAGTGATACATGGACAATACTTAGAGTGGGTATGGACTTTGGTCTAAAATGTAATGGTTGTGGTCATTTTGTAATGATGCCTCGTGTAAAATTTGAGAAAATGGCTAAGGCTATAGTGACTGAAGAATAATAAATCTAGGTATTGTATTTTGATTTTGACAATGATATAATTTTTGTGGTTCTAATCATATCATGAATAAGTGGAGAGGTGTCCGAGTGGTCGAAGGTGATTGACTCGAAATCAATTGTACCGAGAGGTACCGTGGGTTCGAATCCCACCCTCTCTGCCATATGTGCATAATAGACCTGCTCATAAGAGCAGGTCTTTTTTGTTTTTATCTGAAAATAAAGATTGAAGGTGGGTAAAAAGATGGTAGAATGTTCAATTTGTCATAAACATATTGATGAAAAAGTAGCTTTAGTCAATACTGATAAAGATGGCAATAAACGTGTTATTTGCCAAGAGTGTTTTAAACAAGAAGCAGGCGTAGATTATGAAACTTTTGCTTACCGTAAAGAAAATGCTAAACAAATTTCAATCGCAGTTATTATTTGTTTGGTGATGACCATTTATGCTTTTGTTGAAAAAGGACCATTGTATGGAGCTTTAGGACTTGTTTTAACTGTACTTATATATTTCTTTTCTGGAAAGATAAAATAATAAAAAATATAAGTAACATAATTATGAGGTGATATTATGGCTTATCGTGAATATGTAGAAAAGGGTTATATGCCTTCTCGAGAAATGATGAAAAAATTTCTCATAGAGCAGATTGACTTTAAACGAAATTTTGAAGTTATGGATTTATATAATGCTGTAGATAAAATCAGTGCTGAAGATGTGAAGGCAAAAGTCATTTTACCTAAATTGCCAGTGAGCAAAATGGACGGCATCGGTGTTTGTTTTGCAGATTTTAAAGATGGCATACCAGATACTGAGAATTGGCAAGAAGGCAAGGAATATATTTTTGCCAATACTGGCTGTGTAGTGCCAGAGCCATATGATACAGTTATTTTAATAGAAGATGTTCGTTTTATAGATGGTAAATTAAAAATTTTAGCTAAACCTGAAACAAAGGGACAATTAATCGACCCACCAGGAAGTCTTATCGGTAAAGATGAAGTTTTAGTAAATAAATATGAAAAAATCACAGCACCTCAAGTCGGTTTATTAGCATCAGGCGGTATTAAAGAAGTAAAAGTCATAGCAAGACCAAAGATTGCATTTATTCCAACTGGTGATGAATTAGTTTCATGGCAAAGTGAAGATTATCCAGTAGACAAAAATATAGAGTCAAATAGCATGATGTTATCTGCTTTTTGTAAACAATATCAAGCAGACTTAACTATATTTCCGATAATCCCTGATGATAAAGAAAAAATAAAAGAAGCTCTTACAAAAGCAAGTGAAATAGCAGATATCATCTTAATAAATGCAGGATCTTCTAAAGGAACAAAGGATTTTACGCTTGATTTATTAGAAACAGAAGGCGAAGTTTTAGTTTATGAATTAGGTTGTAGACCAGGTAAACATTCTAGCTTCTCTAAATTTAACCAAAAACCAGTATTAGGTATTGCAGGTCCTCCAAATGGTGCAGAATTAGCTATGCGTTTTTATTTAAAAGCTATTATGCAAGCATATTATCATCAAAAATTAAGTAGTTTGGAAACAGTAAACGTAACTGTAGATTTTGATTTTACAGCACCGAAAAATGCAGATTTTTGCTTGCAAGTTCATATTTTTAAACAAGATGATAAATATCATGCGCAAATAATTAATCCTAAAGGAGTAACAAGAGCTACTTTATTGCAAAAATATAACGGTTTTATCTATCAATTAAAGAGTACAAGCTTGAATGTAGGCGATGAAGTAACTGCTGAATTGATAGTTGAACGCAAAGAGATAGAAAATCAAAATTAAGCTTATGTAAAATAGAAATGATGAGGATTTTGAATGCAAGATTGTTTTAAGCGTAATATAGATTACTTGCGTGTATCACTTACAAGTAATTGCAATTTACGTTGCCAGTATTGTATGCCAGAGCAAAAAATAAAGCAGACAGAAGAAATGCTTTCGCAAAAAGATTTAATACATTTAGTGGAATTAATCAGTTCAACGGGTATAAAAAAAATAAGGCTCACCGGCGGAGAGCCATTATTATATCCAAATATTGAAGATTTAATAATAAGATTTAAAGCAATACAAGGTATAGAAAAAATAGTATTGACTACAAATGGCATATTATTATCTAATAAAGTAGATGTTTTGAAAAAAGCTGGTATAAGTGGTATAAATTTAAGTTTAGATTGTATTGATAAAGATTTATTTAGAGAAATTACACGTGGTGGAGATATAGATAAAGTTATATTAGGAATAAAATTAGCTCAAAAAGAAAATATTCCTTTAAAAATCAACAGTGTAATTATGCAGGGGATAAATGAAAAAGAGATAATTCCCTTGATTGAATTTGCCAATGATAATAAAATAGATTTGCGTTTTATCGAGTTAATGCCGATGAATGTAGCAAAGAATTTTAAAGCGGTAAAAGAAGATGATTTAAAAGCTATAATTAGCAAAAAATATGGAGCTTTAAAACAAATAGATGTATTTGAAGGTCCAGCACATTATTATCAAGTAGAAAATTTATCAATAAAAATAGGATTTATTTCTGCATTATCACATAAATTTTGTGCTAATTGCAATCGTTTACGATTGACATCAACAGGCATATTAAAACCTTGTCTACATTATAATAGTGGTGTTAATTTAAATGATTTATTGAAAAAGAATGTAACAGATGAAGAAATTTTAGCGATAATAAAGGATACTATTTATCATAAACCTAAAAATCATCACTTAGAAAATGAAGCTTTTTCACAAAAAGAAGATAAATCTATGTCTTTAATTGGTGGATAAGTGATATAATAAATAAATATCACTATATTATATATTTTAATTGAATACAGGAGGTATTTTTAATGAACAAATCTGTACATCCAGTTGATGAAAGATTGCCATTAGGTCAAACGTTTCTCTATGGTCTTCAGCATGTATTAGCAATGTATGCTGGTGCGGTAGCGGTACCACTTATCGTGGCGAATGCTATCGGTCTTAGTACAGAGGATTTAATTTATTTGATTAATGCAGACTTATTTACTGCTGGTATTGCGACTTTAATTCAGACTTTGGGTCCATGTAAAATGGGAAGTAAATTACCAATTGTGCAAGGTGTAACATTTGCAGCTGTTTCGCCGATGATAATGATTGGTCAAGCTGATGGGTTAACAGCGATTTATGGTGCTGTTATAGCCAGCGGGTTGTTCATGTTTTTAATGTCTCCATTTTTTAGCAGATTGGTTGGCTTTTTCCCTCCAGTAGTAACTGGTAGTGTTATTACAATTATTGGTTTGTCTTTATTGCCAGTAGCAGTAAGATGGGCTGGTGGCGGTAATCCAGCTGCTGCAGATTTTGGAAGTATTCCAACTTTATTGTTATCTGCTTTTGTTTTATTGTTAGTAATTATATTCTATCGTTGGTTTTCTGGTGTATGGAGAAATATTTCCGTATTGTTAGCATTAGTAATAGGTACAGTAGTAGCTTCTTTCTGTGGTTATACAGATTTTAGCCATATCGGTAAAGCTGATTGGCTAGGTCTTGTTACTCCTCTTCATTTTGGTGTACCAACTTTTGATATTCCAGCAATTATTGTAATGATTTTAGTTATCTTAGTTGTTATGACAGAAACTACTGGTGATATTATCGCTGTAGGTGCTATCGTAGGTAGACCAGCAGACCAAAAAACAATTACAAGAGGTCTTCGTGCTGATGGTTTCTCCACTTTACTTGGTGGTATCTTAAATACTTTCCCTTATACAGCATTTGCTCAAAATATCGGTCTTATCACACTCACAAATGTAAAGAGCCGTTTTGTTGTAGCTGGTTCTGGTGTAATTTTAATGTTATTAGGTTTATTCCCTAAAATGGCAGCTTTAGTTGCATGTATTCCAGCTCCTGTACTTGGTGGTGCTGGTATCGCTATGTTTGGTATGGTAGCAGCAAATGGTATTCGTGTATTAGCGAAAGTTGAATATGAAGGCGAAGGCAATTATAATGTCTTAATCGTAGGTATCAGCCTTGCAATGGGTCTTTTATCCATGGCTGTTCCTGAAATCTTTAAACATTTAACTGGCATTTGGAGCATTATCTTCCATAGTGGTATTACAATCGGAAGTTTAACAGCAATTATTTTAAATGCTATTTTAAATAGAAATAATAAATTAAAAAAATAATAAATAATAAAAGAAACTCCTTTAGTTTTTAGCTAAAGGAGTTTTTTATTGTTAGGAAATATGTGGTAAACTTTTATTAAATCATTTGATAAAAAAGTAAAAATAAAATTTTTATAAATTTAATTGATTGAAATTGGGAGGAGGATATTTATGATTTTTTGTAAAAGTGGTGGTTGTAGTGCCAAATTAGGACCGAAGGTTTTAAGTAAAGTTTTATCTAAACTGCCTAAATTTGAAGATGAAAATTTGTTAGTGGGTTTTGATTCAAGTGATGATGCTTCTGTATATAAATTGACAGATGATATTGCGATGATACAGACATTGGATTTTTTCCCACCGATGGTAAATGACCCTTATATTTTTGGGCAGATAGCAGCAACAAATGCGGTAAGTGATATTTATGCTATGGGTGGCACAGTAAAAACTGCACAGAATATAGTGTGTTTTCCTGAAAATGAAGATTTAAATATTTTAGGGCAGATAATGGCTGGTGGAGCTAGTAAAATCATGGAAGCTGGCGGAATTTTATCTGGTGGTCATTCTGTAAATGATGAAAGTATAAAATATGGTTTGGCAGTAACAGGTATTGTCAATCCTCAAAAAATATATCAAAATAATACTATAGAATTAAATGATGATTTAATTTTAACAAAGCCACTAGGTGTAGGTATTATTATGGCGGCAAATTCTGTTGGTGAAGCAAGTGATGAGGTTATGCAAAAAGCTATAAAATCCATGACTACTTTAAATAAAAAGACGGCAGAAATCATGACTGATTATGATGTTCATGCTTGCACTGATGTAACAGGCTTTGGTTTTATTTGTCATCTTTTAGAAATGGTAGCTAAAGATTATAGTGTAGATGTTTACGCAGATAAATTGCCAATTATCAAAGAAGCTTTGACTTATGCAGATAATTTTTTAATCACAAGTGCAGGTCAGAGAAATCGCAATTTTGCAGGAGAAAAAGTTTCTTTTGCCGATGAAATATCTTTTGCTATGCAAGAAGTTTTATTCGATCCACAAACTTCTGGTGGTTTATTGATAAGTGTAAATTCTAAGGATAGTAAATCTTTAGTGGAAGAAATGCAAAAAGTAGATATAGATGCTCGTATTGTGGGCAAGGTGACAAATTTAAATAAATATAAAATAAATGTTATGTAATTTTTTTAGAGGTGATTTTTATGGAAAAAACTATAGATGCTAGAGGACAGGCTTGTCCAAAACCGCTTGTAATGGCTAGAGATACATTAAAAACTTTGACACAAGATGATAAATTAAATGTAGTTGTCGACAATTTAGTTTCTGCACAGAATTTGGAAAAAATGGCAAGCCAGATGAATTTACCATCTCAAAAAGTACAACAAGGTACAGATTATATAGTATCTTTGTTTGTAAAAAAATCCATGTTCATTCCTCAACAAGAAGAAATAAAATGTGAAGTGCCAACAAAGACAGGTAATTCTTTTGTCGTTGTAGTCAGCAGTAATGTAATGGGGCATGGCGATGATAAATTAGGCAGTATTTTAATTAAAGGCTTTATTTATTCTTTGACTTGTTTAGAAACTTTACCTAAAGCTGTTATTTTTTATAATAGTGGTGTTAAATTAGCAGTTGAAGGTTCTGAAGTATTAGAGGACTTAAAGACTTTAGCTGATGCTGGTGTAGAAATAGTAGCTTGTGGTACTTGTTTAGAATTTTATCAGTTAAAAGAAAAATTAGCTGTGGGTAAAATCGTAAATATGCTTGATATTGTAGAGCGTCAAGCAAAAGCTGCGAAAGTGGTAAAACCATGATTTATTTTGACCAAGCAGCAACGAGTTATTATCGTCCAGATTGTGTAGTTACTGCTGTTATTGAAGCGTTAGCTAATGCTGGCAATTCATCAAGAAGTGCAACAGGACCATCTATTTGGTCTTCGCGAATTGTTTATGAAGCACGTGAAAAAATTGCTACTTTATTTAATGCAAAACCAGAAAATGTGGCATTTACTTCTGGGGTAACAGAAAGTTTGAATTTAGTCATAGCATCTTTTTTTAATAAAGGGCATATCATAACTACAGCAAATGACCATAATTCTGTATTGCGTCCATTATATCTGCGTGATGGTGATTTGGATTTAACCATAATTCCTGTAGATAAAGATGGAAATTTTGAATATGAATTGATGGAAAGAGCTTTTCGTCCTGATACTTTGGCTGTGATTACAACAGGAGCATCAAATGTTACGGGTAATCTTATGGATATACAGCGTATAGGAACTATAGCTCATGAACATAATGCTTTATTTATTTTAGATGCTGCTCAAGTAGCTGGTTTAATACCGATTGACATGGAAAATTTCAACATAGATATTTTGTGTTTTACAGGTCATAAAGAATTATTTGCTCCGCAAGGTACAGGTGGTATAGTTTTGCGAGAAGGTCTTCACCCTGTACCTGTGAAAGTTGGTGGCAGTGGTTTTTATAGTTTTGCGAAAAATCACCCAGATATGATGCCAAATGTATTTGAAGCAGGAACAGCTAATGTTCATGGTATTGCAGGACTTAATGCTTCTGTAGGTTGGATTTTAAAAAATGGTTTAGATACAGATGCACTTTTGTTGGCAAAAGATTTTTATGAAGGTCTAAAAAATATTGAAGATGTAAAAATCTATGGCTGTTTTAAAAGAAATCGCGTACCAGTGATAAGTTTTAATATTAAAAATATAGATTCTTCGATAGTTGCAGATAGATTATGGATGGAATACAGCATTGCTGTCCGCAGTGGTATACACTGTGCACCACTTATTCATCAGGCTTTAGGAACTGATAAACAAGGTACAGTGCGTTTTAGTTTTTCAAGATTTAATACACAAGAAGAAGTAAAACAAGCATTAATAGCAATAAAAGAAATCAGGGACGATTTATGTCAAGATTAGGAAAATCTTTAAAATTAGTGATAACATTTGATAATCCGACGCATGCTTTTGCTTTTGAATCTGCTTGTAAAAAAGGAAATATCGCTGGCAGATTATTGCCTGTACCTGTGGAGCTTACAGGTGGCTGTGGCATTGGTTGGACTAGTAAAATAGAAGATAAATCTATAGTAGAAGATTTTATAAAACAAAATAATTTAGCAGTTGGTCATATTTTAGAGCTTGAGTTTTAGTCTTGAAGTTCATTTAATATGGATAATGTATCTATATCTACTAATTCTTTAGCAGAATTTACTTCGACTAAAGTTAATTCATCAAGATGTTTTTGAATGACAATGCGACCGCCTTTATCTCCATGGATAGCAAGTAATTCTGGTAGATATTTTTGAGCGAAAATCACAGGATTACCTCTTTTTCCTGCATGTGATAGAGCGCAGATATTATCTTTTTTTTGCCATGTTTGATAAAGTTTATTTAGGCTTGCAAATGTCAAAAATGGTTGGTCGCAAACGATGAATAAATAGCCGTCAATAATATTATTATTTATATTATCAGCAGAAGATAATTGTTGGCTGGCTTTTATGGCTAATTGCATAGAATGAGATTGACCCAAATGAGTATCATAGTTAGGAACAACTATTATATTTGGGTCAATTTTTTTGGTGATTTCAGGATATTTAGTAACTAAAATTGTTTGTTTGGGATTTAGTTTTTTGATTAAATTTAAAGTATATTGATACATAGGAATATTATTTATAGGATAAAGCAATTTATTAGCACCGAAACGAGAGCTATTGCCAGCAGCTAAAATAACAACGCATAGAGATTTTTTATACATAGAAAACACCTCATAGGAGAATAAATTTATGTTTTTAGAATATACAAAGAAAAAGTTAATTAATAAAAGTATAGTAGAGTATTTGCAAGTGAAAAATCAAGATATAATTTCTATATCTGGTGCAGGTGGTAAAACTTCTACAATAAAATTATTAGCTAAAAATTTAGTGCGTGAACATAAGAAAATTTTGATTACAACAACGACAAAGATGTTTAAAACAGCAGATGCTATAACGATAAGAGATAAAAATTTATTAAAGCAAAAATTAAAACAGCAAAATTGGGTATTTACTGGTCAAGATTATGGCAAAAAGATAAGTTCATGGGACGAAGAATTTTTACAAGAAATCGTATCTTTGGCAGATATAACTTTGATTGAAGCTGATGGAGCAAAAAGATTGCCATTTAAATTCCCTAAACAAAAAGAACCAGTATATATATCTTCATCAAATAAAGTGGTATATATCGTAGGCATGAGTGCATTAAATCAGCCATTAAAATCTTTATGTAGGGCAGAGCTTTTAGCAAAGTTTTTACAAAAGCAAGTAAACGAAAATCTGACAAAAAATGATATAATAAAAGTGATATCAAGTGAACAAGGGGCAAGAAAAGATATAGGTAAGCGAGAGTTTTTCGTTATTTTAAATCAAGTTGATACTTTGCTTGCTTTGCAAGAGGCTATATTTATAGCTGAAAAATTGACAGAATGTAAAATAAAAGTGGCGATAAGTAGTTATCGTGATGAGTTTTAGAAAGTAAAAATAGAGAAGGTAAAGGTAATTTTAATGGAAAAAATATTGATAAAAGGCGCTGGCGATTTAGCATCAGGTATTGCTTGGCGATTACAACGAGCAGGATTTCCGATTATTATGACGGAGATAGAAAAGCCTTTGACTGTGAGATTGACAGTGTCTTATTCTAATGCTGTTTATGAAAATGAAGTGAATATAGAAGGCATAAAAGGAAAGTTAGTAAATAGTTATCAAGAGGCACAAGAAGTTATCGCACAAGATAAAATTGCTGTAATTGTTGATGAAAATGCTGATATTGCGAAAGAATATAAACCAGATATTATCATTGATGCTATAATGGCTAAGAAAAATATAAATACAAAAATTGATGATGCACCGATTGTCATTGCTGTAGGGCCTGGATTTACAGCTAAAAAAGATTGCGATTATGTTATCGAAACGAAAAGAGGTCATTTCTTAGGTAAGGTAATCGAAGATGGCAGTGCTATAAAAAATACAGGTGTTCCAGGGAATATTGGTGGTTATACTGTAGAGCGAATTATTAGAGCTAATGGCGAGGGTATATTTAAATCCGTAGCAAAAATTGGTGATTTTGTAAAAAAAGGCGATATTGTAGCTTATGTTGATGACAGAGAAGTAACAGCCTTAATAGATGGTATTGTCCGCGGTATGTTGCATGATGGTATTGTAGTTACAGATAAGATGAAGTGTGGAGACATTGACCCACGAGCAGAGCAAAGCCATTGTTTTAGCATATCTGATAAATCTAGAGCTATAGGTGGCGGTGCTTTAGAAGCTGTATTATATGGCTTGAAAAATTTGAGAAAGCAGGGCAAGAAATGATTACAATAAAAGCTTTTTGGCAAAAAGTGCAGACACAATTAAAAGCAAATAATCCTGTAATTTTGGCAATGGTCATGGAGAAAAAAGGTTCTGCTCCGCGTGGAGTGGGTGCACATATGCTTATTTTATCTGATGGCTCAACAGTGGATACAATTGGCGGTGGCCCTTTAGAATATTTGGCTATACAGGAAGCTAAACAAAATTTAAAAAATGGTAAATCCATAGTGCAGACTTTTTCTTTGAATAATGCTACTGCTGGTGAATACGGTATGGTTTGTGGCGGTCAGTTGACAGTTGCTCTATATTGTTTACAGAAAAAAGATTTAGTTCAAGTGGAAAAAGCATTGACTTTAATCAATACGAAAAATAAAATCGTTTTGAATTTAAGTTGGCAAAATGAAAACTTTGATTTTAAAGTTTATGATTTAGCGGAAAGTTTTGCTTTGAAAGAAAAGTTGACTAAAAAATCTTTATTGCAGATGGATACAACAAATCAATCTGGGCAGTATTTAGAAATCATGAAGCAAAGCCCTAGAGTTTATCTATTTGGTGGCGGATATGTGGCTCAAGAGGTCGCAAAATTATTGCCAAATTTAGAATTTGAATATATCGTGCTTGAAGAACGCAGTGAATTTGCAAAAAAAGAATTATTTCCAGATGCTAAACGCATTGTAGTTGTAGATTATGCAGATTTTAGTAATCAAGTGGAAATAAAAAACAGCGATTATGTAATAGTTGTGACTAATGGTCATACGAAAGATACCTTGGTTTTAGAAAGTTTATTGAAAAATCCTCCAGCATATATTGGTGTGATTGGCAGTAGACATAAAAAGGCTCATGTAGAAAATTACTTGGCAGAAAAAGGATTTAGCGAAGATTTAATAAAACAAATTATCATGCCTATAGGGTTAGATATTAAAGCGGAAACACCTTCCGAAATTGCGATTAGTATTGTAGCTCAGTTAATTCAAAAAAGAGCACAGTAAAATAATTTTAGATGGGAGAAAAATAGATGTTTGGATTAGGTATACCAGAATTAATTTTGATTTTAGTGATTGCTTTAGTGGTATTTGGACCTAAGAAATTGCCAGAAATAAGTAAGGCTTTAGGTAAAAGTATAAAGGAATTTAGAAATTCAACATCAGATATCACAGATACAGTGAATACTGTTAAAGATGTAACTGATGTGGCTAAAAAATTAAAATAATAAATTATAAATGGGGAAAATATGGCGAATTTTACGCATTTTAATCAAGATGGTGAAGCTATCATGGTTGATGTCAGTCAAAAAGACATTACCATGCGTATAGCTATTGCCGAAGGTAGTATAAAAGTAAATCAAGAAGTTTTTCGTTCAATCAAAAAACAGACTAATAAAAAAGGTGATGTATTAGCTGTTGCTAGAATAGCTGGTATTATGGCAGCGAAAAAAACAAGTGATATGATACCGCTTTGTCATCCATTATTTATTACAAAAGTTACGATTGATTTTGAATTAGACGAAGACAATTATATGATAAAAGCTATTGCGACAACAAAAGTCAATGGTAAGACTGGCGTTGAGATGGAAGCACTCCATGCTGTATCAGTTACTTTATTGACGATTTATGATATGTGCAAGGCTATAGATAAAAGTATGGAAATATCAGATATACGTCTATTGCATAAAGAAGGCGGAAAATCTGGCGTTTATGATTATGAAAAATAATAAGGAGTATAGGATTTAATTTATGGGAAAAATTTTAGCTGTATGTATCAGTGAACAAAAAGGTACTTTAAAAACTGCTGTAGATAAGGGCTTGATGATAAAAGATTTTGGTTTAGAACATGATGCTCATGCTGGAAAATGGCATCGTCAGATAAGTTTATTAGCAGTGGAAGCGGTGAGAGCTTTTGAAGAAAAATATAATTTCAAAGTTCCTGCTGGTGCATTTGGCGAAAATCTTTTAGTTGAAGGTATTGATTTAAAAAATTTGCCGATTGGTACAAGATTAAAAGTAAATGATATTTTATTGGAAATCACTCAGATAGGTAAAAAATGCCATTTAGGTTGCAATATTCAAAAGCAAACAGGTGAATGTATCATGCCTAATGAAGGTGTATTTGCGATTGTATTAAATGGCGGAGAAATTAAAGCACAAGATACAATTTTTGTAGAAGCTTGAGAAGGTGAAAGAAATGTTTGAAGTAGCGATAATCACTGCAAGTGATAAAGGTGCAAAAGGTCTTCGTGAAGATTTAAGTGGTCCATGTATAAAGCAGATTGTAGAAGAGTCTGATTATAAAGTAGTGTCCATGGAAATTTTGCCAGATGATAGAGCTTTATTGGCAGACAAAATGATAGAGCTTGCGGATAAAGAAATTCCTTTGATTTTGACAACAGGTGGTACAGGTTTTTCGCCAAGGGATAATACACCTGAAGCGACAAAAGATGTAATTGAAAAAGAAACACCAGGAATTTCTGAAGCTATGCGTATGTATAGTTTAAAAATTACACCAAGAGCTATGTTGAGTCGAGCAACTTCAGGCATTAGAAAAAAATCTTTGATTATTAATTTGCCGGGAAGTCCTAAAGCTGTAAGAGAATGCTTAGAATATTTATTGCCGACATTAGACCATGGTCTTAAAATTATGCTTAATTTAGATAGTGAATGTGCTAGAAAATAATAAAAAACTAGATGTAGTTTAACTGCATCTAGTTTTTTTATTTTAATTATTAAATTGTATGAGCGATAGGTTTCATTTTGTCAAATGTATAGATATATTTAAATCCTAAATCTTTTAATATTTGTTTAGTCTCTTGGATTTTAAAGCCATATTGGTCGACATCATGACCGTCAGAACCAATGGTTATAATATCACCACCTAATTTTTTATAGAGTTTTAAAATTTCAATGGAAGGCGTTAAATCTTTTAGACCATAACGATAACAAGAAGTATTAATTTCAATGCCTTTATGGTCATTTATGACTTGTTTTAAAATCTCATTTACAAGGTCAAAGACTTTATTGAAAGGATAAATCCCTTTTTGGTCGTAACGATTAATCATATCTAAATGACCGAGAACACAATAATCTTTATATTGCTGGATTACTTTTAAAATTTCTTGGTAATAAAGTTCATTATATTCTTGTTGTGTTTTTCCTTGTTGAAAAGATTGGTTCCAAAATTCAAGATTATCGACTTGATGACAAGAAAGTATTATAAAATCAAAGGGATAACTGGCAAATGTTTTGGCAAATTGATTGATAGTATGTGTTTGCATACCAAATTCCATGCCGAATTTTAGTTTTATTTGGGGAGAAAATAATTTTTGATAATATGTAAATTTTTCAAGGTATTTTTGACAATCACAATTTAAATCTGTTTTTACACCATAATCAATATGTTCAGTAAAACAGATTTCATCAAGATTTTTCGCTATTGCTGTTTGTATAGCTTTTTCCATAGGGCAAGTAGAGTCATCACTAAATTTAGTGTGCATATGATAATCAGCTAGCATGATAAAACCTCCTAAAAAATTAGATACATAGTAATGATGATATATTGTCTAAGACAATAATATCAATATTGATAAAGATTTTCTACTTGGAAAAATATAAAATTGGAAACAAAATAGAGTGAGTAAAAATAGTTTTTGTAGATATAAAAAATAATCTGTTCATCTAAAAAGAAAATGAACAGATTATTAAAAGTTGAAAGCTATTAATAGTTTTTATAAAGAATGCGAATGGAGTTTAAAATACAAATCATAGCTACACCAGTATCGGCCAAAACGGCTGCCCACATGGAAGCAAAGCCCATAAGACCGAGAACCATGATGAGTATTTTTATACCTAAGGCAAAGACTACATTTTGCCATGCTATGCGAATGGTATCGCGAGAAATATTTATCGCTTGGAAAATAGAATGAACTTTAGAATTCATAAACACTACGTCAGCAGCTTCAATGGCAGCATCAGCACCACTGCCCATAGCAGCACCGACATCAGCACCAGCGAGAATAGGAGCGTCGTTTATACCATCGCCGACAAAAAATACATTACCATGTTCTTGTCTAAGTGAGGATAATTTTTTTAATTTATCTTCAGGTAAAAGTTTAGCATGAACTTTATCAATGCCTACTTCATTAGCTACGGCATAAGCACTATGTTCATTATCACCTGTGAGCATAGCTGTAGTTAAACCTAAATTTTTTAATTTAGCGATAGTCGATTTTGCATCATCTTTGATAGTGTCATCAATAACAATAGAGCCAGCATATTTATCATCTATGCCAATAAATATTTCTGTACCAGCATTAATAGGTAAATCATCAGGTAAAACAATATTAAATCGTTGCATTAAGCGTTTATTACCACAATAAATTTTTTGCTTGTCGATAGTGCAGATTATACCTTCACCAGCAATTTCTTGATTATCAGTAGTAGTTTTTAAATTGAGTTTTTGTTTAGTGGCTTCATTAATAATGCTGATAGCAATAGGGTGAGAGGAAATTTTTTCACAACTAGCACAAAGAGAGAGCAATTCTTCTTTTGTGTAATTATTTGCAGGATTTATAGTTTTAACTGTGAAATTACCATGAGTCAGTGTACCTGTTTTATCCATGACAATAGTTTTTATATTTTTTAGAGCTTCTAAAGCTAGACCACCTTTAAATAAAATTCCTTGTTTAGAACCGCTACCGATACCAGAAAAGAAAGCAAGTGGCACACTTAATACTAAAGCACAAGGGCAACTAATTACTAAAAAAGTCAAAGCTGTATAAATCCAATGTTCCCAATCACCTGTAATCAGTGAAGGAATGATAGCTGTAAGCGTAGCTACTAAAACGACAATAGGAGTATAAATTCTAGCAAAACGAGTGATGAATTTATCTATTTTAGGTTTGTTGGCAGCTGCATTTTCTACAGCTTGTAAAATGCGTGAAACCATAGATTCAGATAAAGGTTTTTCCACTTTCATTTTGATAGCGCCGGAAATATTCAAACAACCGGAAGTGATAGAGCTATTAGGGGCAATTTTTATTGGAACAGGTTCGCCAGTAACAGGTGATGTATCCAAACGGCTTTCTCCTTCAATGACAATGCCATCAACAGGAATTCTATCGCCAGCACGAACTAATAAAATATCGCCAACCTTGGCTTCATGAGCAGAAATAACAGAAATTTTATCACCATGGAGAAGATTTACTGTTTCAGGTCGTAAATCAACAGCATCCATGATTTGACTGCGACTTTTTTCTGTAGCACGTTCTTCAAAATATTCGCCAATGCGATAAAAGAGCATAACACCGACAGCTTCAGGATATTCTTTGATAGCAAATGCTCCCAAAGTTGCGATACTCATGAGGAAGTTTTCATCAAAGACATTGCCATGAAATAAATTAGTGATGGCAGTTTTTAGTACATGGAAACCTAAAATTAAATAAGCTACGATATACAGATAAAGTGTATATTGGTCAGGTACAAGAGAGGTAAATTCGCCAATGATAAATAAAATGGCACCAAATATAATTTCAATGATATCAATGGTTTTTTCATCAAAAAATTTTTTTGTATTTTGATGAGATTTTGAAGAAGCCTCATCAGCATTTATGATTTTTACCCCATTTTCAATGGAATTAGCTATTTTATTTATTTGCGGTAAAAGTACATCAGGATTTTGAGCTACTATTTTTAATTTTTTAGTAGCAAATGTCAATTGAGCTGATTTGATTTCAGGTAATTCATTTAATTTTTTTTCGATTTTAGCACCACAGTTGGCACAATCTAGATTTTCGATTAGATAGATTTTTTCTTTATAATTAGAAGTATTTTCTTCAAGTTGAGAGATTATAGTGCCAGGTTCAATTTTGTCTGCTATTTTTTGAATAGTAGGTAATAATTCATCAGGATTTTTAGCTGTTAAAGTTAATTGTTTAGTCAAAATAGAAATAGTAGCGTTATCTACATCAGATAATTCGTTGATTTTTCGTTCGATTTTGGCAGCACAATTAGCACAATGGATATTGATTGAATATGCTTTTTGTTTGTGATTATTATTATCAATAGATAAATTAGAAGTAGTAGCCATATGTACGCCTCTTTTCTAAAATAATTATATACCCCTAGGGGTATTATCTTTACGTCTTTAGTATACCCTATGGGGTATATTATGTCAAGAATGAATATCAATAATGATTAAATTTTTATTTGACTCAATATAAATTTTGACTAGAATTATTTAGTATAAATATTTGTATAGATTTTAAGTAAAAATTTAGTCATTGAGGAGAGATTTTAATGAAGAACAATGAAAAAATAATTTTTCGTTTAGCCAAAACAGATGATGCAGAAAAATTAGTAGAAATTTATGCTCCCTATGTAAAAAATACAAATATCACTTTTGAATATGAAGTGCCAACAGTTGATGAATTTAAACAGCGTATAACAAAAATAATGTCGAAATTTCCTTATATTGTAGCTTGTATTGGTGATGAAATAATAGGTTATACATATGCTTCTACTTTTAGGGAACGACAAGCGTATAATTGGTGTGTAGAAACTTCTATTTATATTAATGAAAAATATCAAGGTAGAAAAATAGGAGAAATTTTATATACGAAATTAGAAGCAATTTTAAAATTGCAAAATATAACTAATTTAGTAGCAAGCATAACATATCCCAATCCGCAAAGTATAGCTTTCCATGAAAAATTTAATTATAAGAAAATAGCTCATTTTACAAAATGTGGTTATAAACAAAATTGTTGGTATGATATGATTTTCATGGAAAAAATGATAAATAAACATGAAACATTGGCAAAAGAAATTATTTATTTACCTGATTTAGATAAAAATTTAGTGGAAAAGATATTGCAGAAATAATAATTTGATTTGCAGTATTAATGGATAATGCCTATAATATAATATATTAAATTAAATAGAGATAGGTGCGTATGCTTAATAAGGAAACTGGAAGAGCCAGTACGGTCCCGCCACTGTAAGGGGAGCTATTTTCAATTATGTCACTGAAATAATTTATTTTGGGAAGGCGAAAATTAGCGAGGAACCTAAGTCAGGAGACTTGCCTATTGGAAAAACACCGTGAAATTTATAGATGATATATTTTTCAGACTCACGAGAGATGGGCAGGTGGAGAATTTTTCGTAGAAATACGGGATAAGTCTATCTCCCTGCCCAAAGGGAGATTTTTTTATGCGTAAAGAAATGAAAAGTGGCTATACAACAGGTTCTTGTGCAGCTGCTGGTACAAAAGCTGCTATACTTGCTTTGCAGGGAAATGTGGTTCAAGAGATTGAATTATACGCTTTAAGTGGAGAATTATTGCATATTCCCATTAAAAATGTAGAGCTTACATCAACTGGAGCAAGGGCAGAAGTCATAAAAGATGCTGGTGATGACCCAGATATCACACATGGAGCTTCTGTATTTACGGAAGTAAAAATAAATAAAGATGATGATAAAATCAATTTTTATGCTGGCTTAGGTATTGGAAAAGTTACAGAGGCAGGTTTGTCTATTCCGCCAGGAGAGCCAGCAATAAATCCAGGACCACGAAAAATGATGACGAAAGTCGTTCGTGAATTATTGCCAGAAGGTTATGGCTGTGATATTACAATTTCTATTCCTAAAGGGGTAGAACTAGCGAAAAAAACGCTTAATCCTATATTGGGTATAGAAGGCGGTATTTCTGTAATTGGCACTACTGGCGTGGTGCGTCCAATGTCTGAAGAAGGCTTTAAAAATTCGCTTACACCGCAGATTTCTGTAGCTAAAGCAAATGGCTTTGATGATATTATTTTTGTTCCTGGGAAAATTGGTGAAAATATCGCTAGTAAATTAAATCTTCCAGCAAAAGCTATGGTACAAACAAGTAATTTTATCGGTCATATGTTGGAATTTGCTGCTGATGAAGGAATTAAATCAGTGCTTTTATTTGGTCATTTAGGTAAATTGGTAAAAGTAGCTGGAGGAATTTTCTATACACATAGTAAAATAGCTGATGCTCGCTTGGAAATATTAGCTTCTTATGCTGCTCTTTTGGGCATGGATAAAAAAGGCGTAGAAGAAATTTTTAAAGTTAAAACAACAGAAGCAGCTATGCCAATCATTGAAAGATATGGATTGGTAGAAAAAGGTTTTTATGATTTATTAGCTAAAAGAGCTAGTCTTCGCAGTGAACAACATGTATTTAATGCTTTCAAAGTAGGAACTGTGATGGTTACTTTGAAAGGTGAAATTTTGGGCATGGACGATAATGCAAGAGAAATAGGTGGTAGATTAGGTTGGAACATAAAATAATTGTGGCTGGAATTGGTCCAGGGGCGAAAGAATATGTTATTCCTATGGCTATGCAAGCTATAAATGAAGCAAAAGTTTTAGTTGGAGGAACAAGAGCATTAAATGAATTTTCTCATCAAGGTCAAAAAACTTTTGCCATAAAAGCAGATATCAGTGCTGTAATGGATTTTATAAAAGTTGAATTAAATGATAATGATGTAGTAGTGATGGTATCTGGCGATCCAGGATATTATTCTTTGTTAAGTGCTTTGCGTAAGAACTTTCCTTTAGAAAATTTAAAAGTAATTCCAGGATTAAGTTCCATGCAAACAGCTTTTGCTAAGATAGCACTTCCATGGCAAGAAGCTAGTCTACTTAGTTTTCATGGACGTGTGCCGAGTGATGAAGACTTAAAATATTATCCAGGTCGCATAATCGGTATGCTCACAGATAATAAATTTAATTCTAATGCTATAGCCACATATTTGATAGCAAGAGGTTGGGATAAAAATGCGAGAGCATATATTTGTTCTAGACTTTCTTATCCTGATGAAAAGATAGTCAGCTTATCTTTAGATGAAGCACAGACAAAAGCATGTGCGAGTCATTGTGTGATGATAGTTGAAGGTTAATATAAAATAAATTATGAATAGAAAGTTGGTGCATATTTGAATTTACCAGGAATAGCAGATGAAGAATTTATTCGCGATAAAGTGCCAATGACAAAAGAGGAAATTCGCATTTTGACAATGTGCAAGGCAAAAATTCGTCCTGATAATATTATTTGGGATATTGGTGCTGGTACAGGTTCTTTATCTATTGAAGCGGCTTTACTTGCTTCTCAAGGAGAAGTTTATGCTATAGAGAAAAAAGATTTAGCTGTTGATTTATTACATCAAAATATTGCTAAATTTAAATTAGAAGATAAGATTAAAGTCGTTGCCACAGAAGCACCAAAAGGATTAGATGAATTGCCAAATTGTGATGTAGTATTCATCGGTGGCAGTGGCAAACATATGTTTGAGATTTTAGATATAATTGATAGCAAATTAAATGAAGGTGGACGCATTATCGTAAATGCGGTGACAATCCAGACAATATCTGAAATCACAACATATATGAAGCAAAAAGAAAATTACACTTATGAAGCAATTCAAGTACAAGTAAATCGCTTGAGACAAATTGGTTCATACGATATGTTCAATGCACAAAATCCAGTTTATATTGTTACTTGTAAAAAATTAAAATAAGATGAATTAGGGAGGATATTTTTTATGGTTTATATTATTGGTGCAGGCCCTGGGGATCCTGAACTTATTACAGTTAAAGGTCAAAGATTATTAAAAGAAGCAGATGTAATTATTTATGCTGGTTCTCTTGTAAATCCTGCATTATTAGATTATGCAAAAGCAGATTGTGAAATTTATAATAGTGCTTCTATGACTTTAGGTGAAGTTATTGAAACAATTACAGCAGCAGAACAAGAAGGCAAAATGACAGTTCGACTCCATACTGGTGACCCTGCAATTTATGGTGCTATTCAAGAACAGATGGACGAATTATCTCGTCGTAATATTGAATACACTGTAATTCCAGGTGTAAGTTCTTTCTTAGCTACAGCAGCAGCATTGAAACAGGAATATACACTTCCTGAAATTTCTCAGACTGTAATCATCACACGCAATGAAGGTAGAACACCTGTTCCTGAAAAAGAAAAATTAAAATCTTTAGCAGCTCATCAAGCTACTATGTGTATTTTCTTGAGTGTGCATATGATTTCTGAAGTAGTAGAACAGTTGATTGAAGGTGGCTATGAACCATCTACACCTATTGCTATCGTGCAGAAAGCTTCTTGGCCTGAACAAAAAATTGTACGTGGCACACTTGAAACTATTGCCGATATTGTTAAAGAAAATAATATTTCTCGTACAGCTATGATTGTTGTAAGTAAATGTTTAGATACAGAATATGCAAAATCTCGTCTTTATGCACCAGAATTTAGTCATATGTATCGTCAAGGTACAGATAAAGCTTAATGAAATATGCAATTATTACTGTAACTAAAAATGGTGCTAAATTAGCTTGTAAATTGCAAAATACCTTGAAAACTTGTGATATCTATGTAAAAAAAGATAGATATGATATTAGTTTAACTGGTCATATATATGAGTATGACAAAATGAGAGATGTGATAAAAAATATTTTTGCTGAGTATGAAGCAATTATATTTTTCACTTCGACAGGTATTGCCGTGCGAATGATAGCACCATTTATCGTGCATAAAGTCAAAGATCCAGCTGTAATAGTTTTAGATGAAAAAGCTAATTTTGCGATAAGTTTGTTATCTGGTCATTTGGGTGGAGCAAATGAACTCACGTTGAAGATTGCTGATATATTAAATGCTATGCCAGTTATTACTACAGCGACAGATACGAATAAAATAATTGCTCCTGATGTGGTAGCAAGAAAATATAATTTAGTGCCTTATCCTTTAGAACATATAAAAGTAATTAATTCAGCATTAATTCAACAGCAAAAAGTTATTTATTATGTAGATAAAGATTTAAAGCAAAGTGAACAGATGATAATTGATTTGGCTAGAGATTTTAAGATTGAAGCTAAATTGATTGATGTAGAAGAACTTGATAGGCAAAATAATTTTTGTGTATTTATCACAGATAAACGACAAGTACGAGAAAATATATTATTTTTAACGCAAAAACAATTGATAATTGGCGTTGGTTGTCGTAAAGATGTTGAATTAAATCTTGTGGAACAGGCAATAAATGAAGCTAAAAAAATGGCAGATTGTGAAGATTTAAAAATCAAAGCATTAGTTTCTACAATCGTCAAGCAAAATGAAAAAGCTTTACATCAATGGGCAGAAAAATATAAAGTAGAAACTCATTTTTATGATAATACAATCATGCAAAATGTGATTGATAAATATAAATTACCTGAATCTAATTTTGTGAAAAAACAAATTGGTATAGGAAATGTATGTCAAGCTGCTATATTGGCATATAATGAGAGGGCAAAAATAATTTTGCCGAAAACAAAATTTGAGAAAGTGACGGTGTCCTTAGCATGGGAATGATTAAAGTAATTGGAATTGGTCCAGGTGGTAAAGAGGATATGACTCCTCGTGCTTTAAATGCTATTTTAGAAGCTGATACAGTAGCAGGATATAACACATATATTAAATTGATTAAACATCTTTTAGATGGAAAAAATGTAATTGGCACAGGAATGATGCAAGAAGTTGACCGTTGCAAAATGGCTATTGAAGAAGCTGTAAAAGGTCATAATGTTGCAGTAGTTTCAAGTGGTGACTCTGGTGTATATGGTATGGCAGGTCTTGTCTTAGAATTATTATTGAAATTGCCAAAAGAAGAAAGACCACAAGTGCAGATTGTAGCAGGTCTTTCTGCTGTAAATGCAGCCGCTGCCGTATTAGGTGCTCCACTTATGCATGATTTTGCAATCATTAGCCTAAGTGATTTATTAACTCCATGGGATTTGATTAAAAAACGTGCAGACCTTGCAGCTCAAGGTGATTTTGTAATTGGTTTATACAATCCAAAAAGCCATAAACGCGTACAGCATATCGAAGAAATTCGTGAAATCATGTTAAAATATAAAGATCCTAAAACTCCAGTTGGCATTGTAAATAGTGCAAGCCGTGAAAATGAAACAATGGTTATTTCTGATTTAGAAAACTTCACAAAAGAAGATATCAATATGTTTTCTATGGTAATCATTGGCAATAGCAAAACTTTTGCTAAAGAAGGCTTTATGATAACACCTAGAGGCTATGAAGTATGATTTTTGTAGCTTCAGGAACGCAAGATGGTAGAGGTCTTGTAGAATATTTATTAAAGCAAAATTATAAAGTTATGGCTTCTGTAGTTACTAATTATGGTAAAGAGTTATTACCGAAAGATGAAAATTTAATCATCAATGACCATAAATTAGATGAAGAAGCTATGAAGAATTGCTTAAAAGAAAATCAGATAAAAGTTTTTGTAGATGCTACGCACCCATATGCGGTGAATGTATCCAAAATAGCTATGCAGGTTTGTGAGGAATTAAATATACCTTATATTCGCTATGAAAGAGAAGTAACGCCAATACCTGCTTATAATAAACTTCATTTAGTGAAAACTTATGAAGAAGCATCTGAGCTTGCTATGCAATTAGGTGAAAATATCTTTTTAACAACAGGTAGCAATCGTTTAGATTTATTTGCGAAAGATAGTAAAAAATACAATAAGCATATTATAGCGAGAGTACTTCCTGCTATTGCTTCTTTGCAAATCTGTGAAAACTGTGGAATATCTCCCAAAGATATAGTAGCTGTGCAAGGGCCTTTTTCGGAAAGCTTGAATATAGCTTTATATGAAAAATACAATGCAGATGTTGTTGTAATGAAAAATAGTGGTACTTTAGGTGGCACAGAAACAAAATTGACAGCTGCAATTAAATTAGGTCTAGAAATTGTCATTATTGATAGACCTAGAATAGATTATAAAAATTTAACTCATGATTATGATTGTGTAGGCACATTTGTTGCCAAATATGAAAAATAGGAGGGATTTTGATGGAATTTATCAAAGACCCAATGGCGATAGAAGTTCGTAGTTTTGAAATTATCAAACCATATATTGAAAAATTAAATTTAAGCGAAGAAGAAACAAAAATTTATTCTCGTATTATTCACGCTTCTGGTGATGTGGATTATGCACCAATCATTCGTATTCATAAAGATGTAGTAGCTTCCATGAAAAAAGCTTTGCTTTCTGGTTGCAAAATTTATACTGATGTAGAAATGGTTCGCACTGGTATCAATAAACGCAAATTAGCTTCTTGGGGTGGCTCTGTAGAATGTAAAATTGCAGATCCAGAAATTGCAAAATATGCAAAAGAACACGGTATCACTCGTTCTATTGCTGCTATGCGTCATTTTGGTAAAGAATTAGATGGAGCAATCGTTGCTATTGGTAATGCACCAACAGCTTTATTTGAAGTTATCCGTTTAATGAATGAAGAAAATATTCGTCCAGCTGCTATTATCGGTACACCAGTTGGTTTTGTAGGAGCTGCTGAATCAAAAGATTTATTAATTGCTGAATCAAAAGTTCCATATATTACAGTAACAGGAACAAAAGGTGGTAGCCCAATTGCTGCTTCTTGCATTAATGCAGTAATGTATATCATTGATAATACACGCATTTAATAAGGTGATTTAATAATGAAAAAAGTAAATATTCCTCGTGTAGTTATTGCAGCCACTCAAAGTAGTTCAGGTAAGACTACAGTCGTTACAGGAATACTTCGTGCATTAAAAAATAAAGGCTTAAATGTACAACCGTATAAAGTTGGCCCTGATTATATTGACCCTAGTTATCATGGCATGGCGGCAGGAAGAAAAGGTCATAATCTCGATACATGGCTTGTTGATGAAAGCATGATAAATGATTTATTTGTGCAAGAATCAAAAGAGGCTGATATAGCGATTATCGAAGGTGTTATGGGGCTTTATGATGGCGGAAAAAATGGTGTTAGTTCTACAGCACAATTAGCGAAAAAATTAAATGCACCTGTGATTTTAGTCATCAATGTGCAATCAATGGGAGATTCAGCCGCAGCTATAGCACTTGGTTTTAAATTATATGATAGCGATGTGAATTTAGCCGGTGTAATCTTAAATAAATTAGGTTCACCAACACATAAAGCTTTGATTGAAGAAGCTATGAAGAAAATAAATGTGCCTGTTTATGGTGCGATTTTCCGTGATGATAGTGTGCATATGCCAGAGCGTCATTTAGGTTTGACACCAGCTGGAGAAAATAATGCACGTGAAGTCATCGAAAAGATTTCTGAAAAAATTGCTCAAGAAGTATATTTAGATGAAATCATTGAACTTGCTAAAACAGCACCAGCTATTGAAGTTGAAGAATTTGAAGCTGAAAATATCAAAAAAGATATAACTATAGGTATTGCACAAGATAAAGCTTTTTCTTTTTACTATCCAGCAAGTTTAGCTCAATTAGAAAATTTAGGGGCGAAGTTGAAATTTTTTAGTCCATTAGAAGATGAAACTATTCCTGATGATGTTGATGCTTTGATTTTTGGCGGAGGTTTTCCAGAAGTTTTTGCCCAAGAACTTATGCAAAATACTTCGATGATAAAATCCATACGCAAAGCTAATGAACGTAAAATGCCGATATATGCTGAATGTGGTGGCTTTATGTATTTAATGCAGGGAATTTATGATTTTGAGCAAAGATTTTATGAAATGGTGGGGATTATTCCTGCAAAAGCTCAAATGAATAAAAAATTGCAGACTGTGGGTTATGTGAAAGCAAAAATTCTGCAAGATAATATTTTAGGAAAACAAAATGATGAGATAAAAGGTCATGAATTTCATTTTTCAACGCAGATTGATACACAAGATGAAAGTTTTCCATGGGCATTTGAATTTACGAAAATGCGTAATAATATGAAATACAAAGCAGGATATGCTAAAGATAATATTGTAGGTTCATATTTGCATTTACATTTTTTAGGCTCAAAGCAAAATGCTAAATATTTTGTGGAAAAAATAAGAGCTTATAAAAAATCACTAGAGATGGAGGAAAACTGATGACTAAACATATTATGTTACAAGGTACTTCTTCTCATGTAGGAAAAAGTATTTTAACTACAGCTTTATGCAGAATTTTTTATCAAGAAGGTATGTCTGTAGTGCCATTTAAAGCACAGAATATGGCACTTAATTCTTATGTAACTAAAGACGGCGATGAAATGGGCAGGGCTCAAGTAGCTCAAGCAGAAGCAGCAGGTCTTGAGCCATTTGTAGAGATGAACCCTGTATTATTGAAGCCAACAGGAAATGCTTGTTCACAAGTTATTTTAATGGGAAAAGCTGTAGGTAATATGTCTGCACGCGAATATCATAAGGGATATTCATTAAAAGCTTTTGATACTGTAAAAGAAGCTATTCGCCGTTTAGAAGAGCGCTTTGATATGATGGTAATTGAAGGTGCAGGCAGTCCAGCAGAAGTGAATTTAAAAGCAAATGATATCGTAAATATGCGTATTGCTAAATATTTAAATGCACCAGTATTGTTGATTGCTGATATTGACCGTGGTGGAGCATTGGCTTCACTTGTAGGAACTTTAGAGCTTTTAGAACCAGATGAAAGAGCTTTAGTAAAAGGACTTATCATCAATAAATTCCGTGGAGATGTAACTATTTTACAGCCTGCACTTGATTTCCTTGAAGAAAAAACAGGAAAACCAGTTTTAGGTGTAATTCCTTATTTACCTGATTTAGGTATTGAAGATGAAGACTCTGTATCTTTAGATGATAAAAAGACTCAAGCAAAAGATAAAGCAAATGCACCAATAAAAATTGCAGTAATTCAAACTCCTAAAATTTCTAATTTCACTGATTTTGATGCTTTGAGTAAAGAAGATGATGTAAATCTTTATTATGTAAAAGAAGGTCAAGAAATCGGTGATGCAGATTTAATTTTACTTCCAGGTAGTAAAAATACTACAGAAGATATGCTTTATTTGCGTGATAGTGGTATGGAAAAAGCTTTAAATGAAGCTCATGAAAAAAACATTCCTATCATCGGTATTTGTGGCGGCTATCAAATGCTTGGTGAAAAAATCAGCGACCCATTGCATACTGAATCAGATAATGATAGCGTAAAAGGACTTGGCTTCTTGCCAATGGAAACTACTTTTGTAGAGAAAAAACTCACTTCACAAGTTGAAGCAAAATGTCTTTCCTGGGAATTTTTAGGTGAAAAATTATTTATAGATGATTTATTTGGCTATGAAATTCATATGGGAACTACTAAATTTACAAAAGAAGCAAATCATCCATTTATGATTACAAAACGTGCTGATAAAGATGTGCAGGTGGCAGAAGGTATGATAAATCAAGAACAAAATGTCATGGGTGCATATATTCATGGTATTTTTGATAATGATAAATATCGTCGTAGTTTGATCAATATATTGCGTAAACGCAAAGGATTAGAAGCATTACCTGTAAGCACAAATTATGCAGCAGCTAAACAAGCAGCATTTAATCGTTTAGCAGATACTGTTCGTCAAAATATGAATATGGAAAAATTAAGAGAAATTTTACAAGAAGCATAAAAAATGCACCTTAAGACTTAATATAGTTTTAGGGTGCATTTTTATTTGATATTAGTTACTTTAAAGTAACTATGTTACTAAAAGGTGCTTACTTTACAGTTTTTTTGAGTAGTTATATTATAAAAGTAATGAGAAAATAATACTTAGAAAGGCGATGGATTTATTATGGATCAAAAAGTATTAGATTATGTTGTAGAAAAAACACATGAATTAATGAATGCTCCTTCTTGTAGCAAAGAAGCAAAACAAGCAGCACAAAATTGGCTTGATGCTATTGGCACAGATAATCAATTAGCAGAAACTAAAAAATATATAGCAGAGCTTGAAGCTGATATTATGCCGATTGATGGATTAATTGCTTTTGCTAGCTCTGAAATGGGTGTTAAAGTTTTTGGTGAAGAAATGGCAAAAAATGTATTAGCTCATGCTCAAGATATTAAGGCAAAAGGTGCGAAATATTGTGATTGTCTAGCATGCAAAGCTGTAGCAGATATTTTAGCTAAAAAAGAGCAAATGCTCTAATAATAAAAATGGCGATTGATGAAAATCAATCGCTTTTTTTCATGAAAGTCTAGAAAAATGGTCAATGGCTTTAGCAAATTCTTCAACTGTTTTTTCTGCATCACCATGCTGAATACCATCAATTACACAGTGTTTTAAGTGTCCTTCTAAAATTACTTTGCCGACACTATGTAGAGCGGATTTTGCAGCATTTACTTGCATTAAAACATTTTCACAAGGAATAGTTTCATCATCAATCATTCTATCTATGGCATTTAATTGCCCAATAATTTTTTTTATACGGCGATGGAGCTTTTCTGTTTCCATACATTGTTTCATAAGATAATCTCCTTTTTATAATGATATAATTATTATATCATGAAGCTAAATATTATTAATAATGCTATTTATAATTAAAGGAAAATAATATATAAGTTATTTCTTTAATGAATGATTTTATGAAAAAGAAATATTTGTTGATTATATATTTATATTTGTTATAATTTAAATTAAATATTAATTGAGAAATATTTTCAAATAAATAAAAGTAAAGGAATAAATTTATGTTAAAAGATTATAGTAAAAAACATTCAGCAAGCGAAAGAGCTAGAGAAATTCTTCGCTATATTGGTCCAGGTCTTTTAATTACGGTTGGTTTTATTGACCCTGGTAACTGGGCATCAAATTTGGCAGCTGGTGCAGATTTTGGTTATTTATTGTTGTGGATGGTAACACTTTCAACGATAATGCTTATTTTGCTTCAACATAATGCAGCTCATTTGGGAATAGTAACGGGGCTTTGTTTATCGGAAGCATCTACTAAATATCTACCGAAGTGGCTTTCACGACCAATATTAGCAACGGCAATGATGGCATCTATTGCAACAGCTTTAGCAGAAATTTTAGGTGGAGCTATAGCACTCAATTTATTATTTAATATACCACTTGTTATAGGCTCTATAATCACAGCAGTTTTTTGTGCTATTTTATTAAAAACAAATTCTTATCCTAAAATGGAGAAAATAATCATAGCTTTTGTATCTATTATTGGTTTTTCATTTTTACTTGAATTGAATATGGTTTCAGTTGAATGGACTGAGGCTATAAGTGGCTGGGTAACACCTTCTTTTCCAGAAGGCTCAATTGTTATTATCATGAGTGTATTAGGGGCAGTAGTCATGCCACATAATTTATTTTTACATTCTGAAGTAATACAATCGCGTCAATGGAATTTGCAAGATGAAAAAATTATAAAACGACAATTGAAATATGAGTTTTTAGATACTTTATTTTCTATGGGACTTGGTTGGGCAATAAATAGTGCGATGATTATTATTGCAGCCAGTGTATTTTTTACAAATAATTTACAAGTAGATGATTTAGCACAAGCGACAGAATTATTAAGACCTATTTTAGGTGATAGTGCAGCCTTGATTTTTGCCATAGCTTTATTATTTGCAGGGATATCTTCAACAGCGACATGCGGAATAGCAGGAGGCAGTATTTTCTCTGGTATTTTTGGTGAAGATTATAATATTAAAGATTATCATTCATGGCATGGTGTATTGATAACTTATGGTTTAGCTATATTAGTTATATTATTTATTCAAGACCCATTTGAGGGTTTGATTTATTCTCAGATGTTTTTAAGTATACAATTACCAATTACTATTTTTTTATTGATATATTTAACCTCTAGTAAAAAAATAATGGGTAAATTTGCAAATCATTTATATCAGAAAATAATTTTAATCATTGTCGGTATAATTGTAACTTGCTTAAATTTAACTTTATTATGGGAAATTTTTTATAAATAAGTGATAAAATGGATGTATAATTTTAATGCATCCATTTTTTTGTAAATAATAAAAGGATATATTGATGGATTTTTAGAATATTATTTAGTAGAATATATATATTATTCAGGTAGAATATTGGAGTGGTTTTTATGACAGGAAATAGAGAAGTAATAACAGGTAACGATTTTAAAAGAATGATAGCAGGTGCCTACAGTGCCTTTTTATTAGAATATGAAAATATCAATGCTTTAAATGCTGATTCCTTAATGGATGAAAAAGCAGGTACACATATTTTACGTACAATTGGTGCAGCTGCAATGTCTCTTCGTGATTTACAGGCAGATAGCATTGGTGGAGTATCTAAACGTGTAGGTAGTGCGGCAGTTTTAGGTGCTCATGGCAATGCAGGTGTATTGATTTCACAAATTTTACGTGGTATTGCTAAAGGTTTAGCAGGAAAATATGATGCATCATCTTCTGTTTTTGGAAAATCTTTCCAATATGGTATTTTATATGCTCAACGTGCAGTAAATGATGAAGTAGAACGTCCTTTGATTATTACAGCAAAAGCAGTGGCAAAAGGTGCTTATAATGCTGTTCGTGCAAATTTACCAATTGCTGAAATTTTAACAGAAGCTATCAAAGCAGGTGGCATTGCATTAAGTCAAGCTGAAAAGAAAAATGGCTTTGTAGATGCAGGGGCAAAAGCTTTAATGGTATTTTTACAAGGCTGTAGAGCTGGTTTGGATGGAAATTATGTATCACCAGTATTATTATTTTCTTCTGGATTTAAAAAATCTCATGATGTACCAAATCCTAAATTCGATATTGTTTATACATATGCAGTATCATTTAGTTTAGTAAAATGTCGTGCTAGTATCAGTGATTTAGAAAAAATGTTAAATCCATTAGGTAAAGTAATAGTAGTAAAATCATTAGATGATAGAATAACTGTGTATTTACACACAGATTGCCCAGGCTTAGTAGTTGGTCAGGCTGTAGATTGGGGTCAAATTGAAGACATTAAAATTCAAAATTTGGCTATGCCACATGATTTGAAAAATGTAGATAAAACTATTATGGATATCGCTATTTTAGCAGTAGCGGATGATGAAAAAACAGCTCAAAGTTTAGAACAATTAGGTGCAATTGCAGTAATCACTCAAGATAAAGTAAGTGGCCCTGCTGTTGGTGATTTAATTAATTTAATTCATGGCGATATTGCTAAAAACTATATTATTTTATCTAATAATAAATCAAGCTCTTTAGTTATGGCACAAGTAAAACGCTTATTAAAAAATAATATAGAAATTCTTTATACTAATAATGTAGAAGAACAAATAAAAGCTTTAAAAGCTTTTGATGTGAACGAAACTTTAAAAGTTAACTTACAGAATATGCATGAAGCTATTTAATATCAATTATTGTATAAATAAAAGTGAAGGGACGGTGGGAATAGGTGGAGATGGCAAAACGATATTGTATATTAAGTTATAAAGTATTGATTTTGGCAATTATTTGTTGTTTTATAAATGCTAATGCACAGGCAGCACCAATACTAAAATTAAATTCTCATGGACATGATGTAATAGTTTTACAGCAAAACCTCATTCGTATGAATTATGATTTAAGTAAAGTTAGCGGTAATTATGATAAAGAGACGCAAGAAGCAGTAAAAGCGTTTCAAAAAGATCATAAAATAAAAGTTACAGGCATTGTAAATCGTGAGACATGGTGGGCTATTAAAGGCGGAAAACAAAATGTTATAGTCAATTCGCAGTCATCTATTAACGAAAAAATTATTTTAGATAATTTATCTTCAGTGCCATATGGCAGACAATTTTTATCTAAAAAAGAAGTCCCAGGTATTATAGCTACAGCGAAGGATTATATTGGCGTGCCGTATGTGTTTGGCGGAGATACACCAGCAGGTTTTGATTGCTCTGGTTATTTGGAATATGTTTTTGCTAAACATGGAATTCGCATACCTCGCACGGCAGATGAACAATATAAATTAGGGAAACTTGTCGAACCAGATGATTTAGAAGCTGGAGATTTAGTATTTTTTACTACGTATGAACCAGGAGCCTCTCATTGTGGTATTTACTTAGGCAACGGAAATTTTATACATGCATCAACAAGTAGAGGTATTCGTGTAGATAATTTAGATAATACGTATTGGGCATCTCGATATTATGGTGGTAAACATATAGTAAAATAAAGAAAACAGCAGGTTTTTCCTGCTGTTTTTTCTAAAAATGGTAAAAAGAGATGATTTCATTGTTGAAGAAATCTAGGTGTGGAAATGAGTTTTTGAAATAGAAAGGTAATTGACAATGAAACGTATTGAAAGGGTTTTTGAATATTTACAAGAGGTAGCAAAGAGTCAAGATGGTGAGAAGGCTCTTACAGCTACTGCCATTGCAGATAATTTAGGAATTTTACGCAGTAATGTCAGTAGAGAGTTAAATAAATTATATAGAATGGGTAAAATAATGAAGATTTCAGGTAGACCTGTTTTATATAAAATAAATGATGAAAATATCAATGATAAGATAGAAATAAAAACTGTTAATAAAATAAATAAAATAGATAAATCTGCATTTAGTGATTTAATTGGTGCAGAGGATAGTTTAAAAACACAAGTAGAACAAGCAAAAGCAGCAGTGATTTATCCTCCAAATGGATTACATACACTGATTGTAGGTCAAACTGGTGTTGGTAAAACGCTCTTAGCACATATGATGTTTGAATATGGTAAAGAAGTTGGTCGTTTTGCTACGAATGCACCTTTTGTAACTTTTAACTGTGCAGATTATTATAATAATCCTCAATTGTTGATTTCACATATTTTCGGGCATATTAAAGGTGCTTTCACTGGAGCAGATAAGTCTGTACCAGGTTTAATTGAATCAGCAAATGAAGGTATTTTATTTTTAGATGAAATTCATAGATTGCCACCAGAAGGGCAAGAAATGATTTTTTATTTTATGGATACAGGGACTTTCAATCGTTTAGGTGAAACGAAAAGAGAAAGGACAGCTAGTGTGTTAATCATTGGAGCGACTACAGAAAATCCTGATTCAGTATTGACCAAGACTTTTAAAAGACGTATTCCTAATATAATATCTATACCACCATTAGCAGAGCGTTCGTTAAAAGAAAAATTGGAAATAATGATGGTGTTATTTACAGAAGAATCACGCAGTATAAAAAGACCAGTAAAAGTTTCGTCAGATGCGATAAAAGCGATTATTGGCAGTATTGGTAATGGTAATGTTGGTCAATTAAAATCTAATATTCGTCTTTTATGTGCACAAGCATTTTTAAATGGTATAAAGACAGATGGTCATATTGAGATAACTTATCAAATGTTGCCTGCAAATATAAAATCAGGAATTTTACCGATGAGTCAAACGCGTGAAGATATAGCTTTGATTAGTCGTTATATTGAAAAAGGATTGTATGTAACACCATCTAGCAAAAGTAAATTGCCTCGTGAAAGCGAAGATGAACCATTTAATTTATATCAAATGGTAGAAAATAAGGTCAATATGCTTAAGCGAGAGGGCATAGCGGAAGAATTAATTCAACAAATTGTCGTAGCTGACGTAAATACGTATGTAAAAACTTTTTATAATCAAAAAGATGATATTTCTTTATCTGTTTATGATAGATTATTGAAAATCATTGATGCAGATATGGTGGAATTTGCTCAGCAAGTAGTATCTTTAGTGGAACGTTATATAAAATTAGTATCAAGAGAGCGTTTTTTATATGCGTTTGGTTTGCATTTAAGTTCATTATTCAATCGCATAAAAGGAAAGCAGAATTTGCATAATGCTTTGGAAGGTACAATTGACACAAATTCTATAGAATTTAAATTAGCGACAAAAATAAAATTGATGATTGAAGAAAAATATAAAATATCTGTGTCAAAATCGGAAACAGAATATTTTGCTATGTTATTGCAATCTTTAAAACAAGAAGATAAATCACAAAAGATAGTAATAGCAGTAGCTATGCATGGTGAATATACAGCAAGTTCCATGGTGAATGTAGCACGAAAATTGTTTAGTGCCAATAAAGCTCCTCTACTAGCCTTTGATATGCCTTTAGAGTGTCGACCTGAGGATATGTTAAATCAGATTGTTGAGCAATTACAAAATATTAATTGCCAAGAAGGCGTATTATTGCTGGCAGATATGGGTTCTTTATGTAGCTTTGGCCCTATATTAGAAGAAAGATTAGGTGTGCCAGTTAGGACTTTAGGCATGGTTACGACGCCATTTGTATTAGAAGCGATGAGAAAAGCAGATATTGCAGGTATCAGTTTAAGTGCTATATATGATTCCTTGAAGAATTTTAATGGTTATGAACATAACACACTATCAATTGATGACACAAATGATAGACAAAAAGCTGTAGTAACAATTTGTAGTACAGGTAAGGGAACAGCGGAAAAATTACAAAATTTAGTGATTGATATCTTGATTGATGCTTCAATGAACCATATAAAAGTAATTCCTATAGGCATTGTGGATATGCATAAACGCTTAACGGAAATAGGGCATAAATATCAGATTATTGCTGTTGTAGGTATAAAAAATCCACATATAGATGCTCCTTTTATACCAATTGAGCAAATTATCAGCGGTCAAGGCGATATTATTTTGCGTGAAATTGTGGGAGCAAAAGATATTGTAAAAAAAGACGAAACAAATATTGTTTTGAAACGTTTTTGTGAAGATGGATTGCAGGAAATGTTATTGTATTTAAATCCGAATAAAATAATTGATATTTTACTTAAATTTATCAATATTTTAGAAGAAAAATTAAAATTAACATGGGACAATCCTCAGAAATTGCGCTTGATAATTCATATAGGCTGTGCATTAGAGCGAATGGTAATCAATAATGGGCTTAAATTTAATGAAAAAAATATAGAAAATATAGATAAAGAAAAATTAAAAGTTGTAGAAGAAGCTGCAAAAATATTTGAGGAAACATTACAAATAAAATTAACAAAAGATGAAATGTATTATATTGTAAGCATGATTTAAAAAAAGTGTGTCTAAAAAAGTCTGTGTCAAATTAAAAATGACACAGACTTTTTGTTTTAGTGTCAATTTTTAATTGACACAGTTTAGTAAATGGAAGAAGAGTGTCAATTTTTAGACAATACGCATAATTACCATTTAAAAAGTCCTTATAGTTACAGTAAAAATTTTGACACTAAAAGTTGGCACGCCATTTGCATATAATATATAACAAGAAGAATTTTGAAAGGGGAAATTAAAATGTTAGGTATTATTGTTGGTACACATGGCCATTTAGCAGAAGAATTAGTAAATACTTGTGCTATGATTTGTGGTCAGCCAGATAATTTAACAACAGTAACATTAGTACCAGGAGAAGGTCCAGAAGATTTAATGGCTAAATATAATAAAGCCATGGAAGAAATGGACACTACTAATGGTGTAATTATTTTAAATGATTTATTTGGTGGTAGCCCTTATAATGCTGCATGCCGTGTTGCTATGGAAAATGATAAATGCGGTATTGTAACAGGCGTTAGCTTACCAATGCTTGTAGAAGTAATAAATTATCGTTTATGCAATGGCGAAAATGCAAATGTTCAAGATGCAATGGAAAAAGCTGTAGAAGCTAGTGTAGCTGGAGCTCAAAAATTCCATAAAAGCCAAGTAGAAAGCGAAACAGATGACGAAGGAGACGATTTATAATGAAAATTGTATTAGCTAGAATTGATGACCGTTTAATCCATGGACAAGTAGCAACTGTATGGGTAAAAGTTACTGGTTGCGAACGTATTATTGTATGTGATGATGATGTAGCAGCAGATACTATTCGTGCTACTCTTTTAAAACAAGTAGCTCCTCCAGGTATTAAATCCAGTGTTGTTAGCGTAGATAAAGCTATTCGCGTATACAACAACCCTAAATATGAAAATGATAAATGCTTATTGCTCTTCACAAATCCTACAAGTGTATTACGCATGGTTGAAGGTGGCGTAGATATTAAATCTGTAAACGTTGGTGGTATGAGCTTTAAAGAAGGTAAACGCCAAATTACAAATGCTGTTTCTGTAGATGATAAAGATGTAGAATCCTTCAAAAAATTAAGTGAAAAAGGTATTGAAATCGAATTTAGAAAAGTAGATACAGATAAACGCGTTAATTTAATGGAAATTATTAAATAATTAAATGAAAAGATTAACAGCTATTAATTTCAATGGCTGTTAATCTGCTCTTATGAATGGAGGTTTTTTTATGGAACTCAGTGGAGTACAACTTATAGCTATTTTTATCGTTTCAGCAATAGCTGGTATGGGCAGTGTTCTTGATGAATTTCAGACACATCGTCCATTGATAGCATGTACATTAGTTGGTGCAATTTTAGGTGATATGACAACAGGCATTATAATCGGTGGTACTTTGGAAATGATTGCACTTGGTTGGATGAATATCGGTGCAGCTATGGCACCTGACGCAGCACTTGCTTCTGTTATTTCTACAATTCTTGTAATTGCTGGTCATCAAAGTATTGGTGCAGGTATTGCGATTGCTATGCCACTTGCAGCAGCAGGTCAGGTATTAACTATTATCTGCCGTACAATAACAGTATTTTTCCAACATAAAGCAGATGGTTTTGCTCAAGAAGGTAATTTAAGAGGTATTGACATCTGCCATTTAGGTGCATTATTACTTCAAGCTTTACGTGTAGCTGTTCCATCTTTACTTGTAGCTATGTACATTGGTACAGACGCTGTTCAAGGTTTATTAAATGCAATTCCTCCAGTAATCACAGGTGGTCTTCAAGTTGCTGGTGGCTTCATCGTTGTAGTTGGTTATGCAATGGTTATTAACATGATGAATGCTGGTTACTTAATGCCATTCTTCTTCCTCGGCTTTGTTACAGCAGCATTTACTGAATTCAATTTAGTTGCATTTGGTGTAATTGGTCTTGTTTGTGCAATTGTTTACATTCAGCTTAGCCCTAAATATCATCAAGTGGCAGCTCCAGCAGCAGCAAGCGCTGGCAGCGCAAAAAGTGATGTAGATGATGATCTTGATGATGAATTAGACTAAGAGGAGGTTGAAGATTATGAAAAAATTAAGTTCAAATGATTTATTCTGGACCTTTATTCGTTCAAATTTCCTTCAAGGTTCATGGAATATGGAACGTATGCAGGCACTTGGTTTCTGCTTTGGTATGGTTCCTATTATTAAAAAACTATATGAAGGCGAAGAAAGAAAACAAGCTATTAAAAGACATCTAGAATTTTATAATACACAGCCATTCGTTACAGCTCCAATCATTGGTGTAGTAGCAGCTATGGAAGAACAAAAAGCTAATGGTAAAGACATTCAAGATGGTGTTATCAACGGTATTAAAGTTGGTATGATGGGACCTCTTGCAGGTGTTGGTGACCCAATCTTCTGGGGTACTCTTCGTCCTATCTGCGCAGCTCTTGGTGCTTCTTTAGCTATGGGCGGTAGCTTGCTTGGTCCTATTTTATTCTTTGTATTATTCAATGTAGTACGTTTACTTATTCGTTGGTATGGTATTAAATATGGCTACACTAAAGGTACTGATATTATTCAGGACGTAGCTGGTAATACTCTTCAAAAAATTACAGAAGGTGCTTCTATCTTAGGGTTATTCGTCATGGGGGCACTGGTAAATAAATGGACAACCGTTAATATTCCAGTAGTTATTTCTGAAGTAACTATGCAAGATGGTAGTGTAGTTACAACTACTGTTCAATCTATCTTAGACCAATTAATGCCAGGTCTCGTACCACTTTTACTTACATTCTTATGCATGAAACTCATGAAGAAAAAAGTCAATGCAATTTGGATTATCTTTGGCTTATTCGCTGTAGGTATTATTGGTTACGGTTTAGGTATTCTTAAATAAGTTCCCCGACCAAAATTAATATAAAAAATGGTGTTGATATTTTATCAACACCATTTTTGTTTTTACGTATTTAATTTTTAGTATTTGGATTGAATATATTTAATTGTGGAAGTGCATCAATTAGATTTAATTCAAAAGAATATTGATAAAATAAAGATAAAGCTTTAAGTTGTTCTTCTTGTAATTTCCATTGAATTATATGAAGATATTCATCTAATTGCGTGAAAGAAAATGGCTTATCTGTAGCGATTTCTTTTATAGCCTGATGAAGGTTGGTAAAACCATTGGCAAAACTATTTTTTATATATTGCTGAATAATAGAGGTTTTTTGAGGATTTTCTTGTGCAAAATCCTTACGCACTACCCATACTGCATATACCATGCAAAGATTAGTGAATTCTTTCCATTGCTGACCGATATCGTAATAATATAAATTCTTATCTTGATGATATTTTAAAAAGAGAGCATCATCACCAATGAATAGAGAAGCGGTAGCGTTTTCATCAGAAAAAGGATTTTGAGGTGAAACTTTAGCAATAGAATAATCTGGTGTAGCATGATAACGTTTATTCATGATTATTTTCAAAAGACAATGTGAAGTAGCCGATTGAGATGTGAGTAAAATCTTATCTGTGGTAATTTCATGAATAGGTTTTTTGCTGACTAAAATTATACTTTGCACAGGGCCGTCAGCCATAATGCTGATATCAGGTAAAATCATTAATTTATCAAAATTGCGAGCATAAATGATAGATGAAACAGGACTGATATCCAATTTATCTTGCGTGATTGCTTGATTTAAATTAGCAGGAACATCTTTAAATAAATTGAATTTATCACTAGGATTTTTAGTGAATGTATAAGTTAAAGGAAGACAATTTAAATAATTTATATGACCAACATTTGGCTTTAACATATAGATACCTCTTTTATTTAAATAGATTATAAAAAATGTTATATTAAAATATTGTAAAAAATAGAATAATATAATATACTATTATATTATTTTAGCAAAAGAAATACAACAAAGGTGATTTTTGTACAGTTTGTATTGTATAATTAGATAAAAGTGGTATATTGATAGATATCATTTTTTTAGATATACATATACACAGTAAGCAGATTATATGTTAAAATTAATCTGTATATTTAGGCTATTTATAAGTTATTTAATTAAATAATATTATAATTTTCATTAAAATTTTGGGAGGAAATATCGTATATGACAAGAATTAAAGATGCAGTTGAACATATAGCAAAAGCTATAATAGCCCAAAAAGATTATTTAAATATGTTAGATAAAGCTATTGGTGATGGCGACCATGGCAATAATATGGCTATTGGTTTTGAAGCTGCTTTAGAAGAAATTGACAATATGAATGATGATGGAAATCCAGCAAAAGTTTTCAAAGCTATAGGTACAGCTTTTTCTGAAAATGTAGGCGGTGCAGCTGGTCCATTATATGCAGCAGCTTTCAACCGTGCAGCTAAAGCTTGTGATGAAAATACATCTTTTACAGTTGATTCTGTAATTAAAGTTTTAGGTGAAGCTATCGAAGCTATTAAAAAACGTGGTCGTGTAGAACCTGGTGAAAAAACAATGTTAGATGTTTTAATTCCTGTACATACAGCTTTTGTAAAAGGTAAAGAAAAAGATTTAACATTATTCCAATGTTTAGGTGAAGCATCAAGAGCTGCAAAAGAAGGTGCAGATTATACACGCACTATTTCTGCAAGCAAAGGTCGTGCAAGCTATTTAGGTATTAGAAGTATTGGTCATCAAGACCCAGGTGCTACATCTTCACTTATTATGGTTAGAGAATTATATAACTTTTTTCAACGTTAATAAGCAAAGAATAATTCATAAGTGTCTACTATGAGATTTTTTAGTAGGCACTTATATTTTTTTTATTAAAATGTTATTTTTACAGAAAAAAATATATAAAAAAAATAATCTGATTATTGCAATAAAATTTTGACTGTGATATAATAAAGACAGAAAGAAAAGCTATAGTGCTTAAAACAATTGAATGTAATGATATAAAAATAATTTATGGAGAATGAGCAATAGAAATTATTGTACAGAGGAACTAAAAATTATTTATATAGAATGCATTCGAAAGGAGTGAGGGTTATAGCGGATTTGCAAAAAGGCTTTAATGAAAGTTGCACTTAGATATCTCGTGCTGTTGAAGAAAGCAAGTTTGTAAAGAAAAACTAGATTTTATAGATAGTAAGGCATTGCTAGTTAAAGTCTAAACTGATTTATAAGTGTGCACAAATAGTAACGTTACAAAATTTATTATTAATTCAAAAAGTGTATAATACGTATTAGGTGTATTTTAAGTTAGTTAGAATATTATAAAAGAATGTAAAAAGATGTATTTGGAATTAAATGCATATTACGCACGTTAGCTGACTGATAAATACAGCAAAGACTTCTATCTTAAGGGAAGATTTGCAAAAAAAAATTAAATAGTGAGGTAGTTTGATGTATACACAGTATACTAGATAAAAGACGATTAGCATGAAGATATGTTAATCGTCTTTTATTTTGCCATTGTTTATTTTTTATTTTAAACGATAGAGATGTTTTTTCTTGCTTAAATATTTAATAGGCGGAGTAGTTATCGTTTCATTTTTGGTACTTTTTTTAATGATATGATTATGTCGGTCTACGCTTAAAACTAAGCCGATGCTAATCATATTTAAGATAAGTGAAGTACCACCATAACTGATGAACGGTAAAGGTACACCAACTACAGGAACAATACCGATAACCATAGCCATATTGCCAGTAGCTTGACCTACAATCAATAAAGTAATGCCACATACAAGCATTTTGCCAAAATTATCTTTAGTGCGTAGAGCAATTTTTATACAATAAAAAGCTAACGCAATTAAAAGTAAAAAGACAATAAAAGCACCCATAAAGCCTATTTCTTGGCAAAAAACAGCAAAGGCAAAGTCTGTATGAGATTCAGGTAGATAAGAATATTTACTAAATCCATGACCTAAGCCCATGCCAGAAAATCCTCCCGAACCAATAGCTAAGATGGATTGAACTATTTGATAACCATCTTCTTGAGAGCGAGACCAAGGGTCATACCAACTATTGATACGGTCTAAACGATATGGTTGGAAGGTTGCTAAAAGTGTAAGTAAGATAAAACCAATACCACAGATTATACCAATCCATTTTTTGGATAGACCAGCAATAAAATACATAATGGTTGGAATACCAATGATGATAAGTGCAGTTCCCATATCAGGTTGAGCTTCAACAAAACCTGCAATTATTAGACATAGAAGAAATATAATATTTTTTTGAGGATTTACCGTTATAGGAATTTTTTTATCTATACATTGACCAAGATAAGAAGCACTGATGATAATGGTAACAATTTTGGCGATTTCAGAAGGTTGGAATTGCATAAATCCAAGTGATAGCCAACGTTTAGAACCATTTACAGTAACACCCATAATTAATACAGCACTTAAGGATAAAATCGTTATGACTGTAAGCAGTAAAGATTTATTTTTTAATTTTTTATAATTAAATCTAGAAGTTAAAGCAAAAGCGACAAATCCAATTAACAAACTTATTAAATGACGAATTAAAAAGAAATAGGGATTTTCAAAGTTAGTATAAGCAGTTATTAAGCTGGCACTACAAATATTTATAGTGCCAATGACAATCAGGATAAACATGATACAGGTGATAGCTTCCATATCATTTATCCAAAATTTTTGCTTAGTCAACATTATTTTTTATCCTGCTTAGTAAAAGTTACCTCACAGCGATTGATTTTTTCACCGAAACCGCTAAATTTACGTTCATATTCTGTCATGATATTGTTAGCTTGATATTCACTATTATGAAGGTCAAAAGTAAGTGCATTTACTTTTAAATTAGCAAGTTCAAATTGTTCTAATGAAAAATCAAATAGAGGTCTATTGTCGGTTTTAAAGAATAATTCCCCATTATCTTTTAAGAGTTTGCGATATTTTTCCAAAAATCCTATATAAGTTAAACGTCTTTTTGCATGACGAGCTTTTGGCCATGGGTCGCAGAAATTGATATAAAAACGGTCAACTTCATCTTCAGCAAAGATATTTTCAATTTGTTCGATATTAAATACCATTAAGCGAACATTAGTTAAGCCAAGTTCTTTTACTTTTTTAGCAGCATAGTATAAAACATCTTGTTGAAGTTCTATACCGATAAAATTAACTTCAGGATGAAGAGCTGCTGTTTTACTGATGAAATCTCCTTTTCCTGTGCCAAGTTCTACATAAAGAGGTGCCTGGCGGTCAAATACTTCATGCCAATGACCTTTAATTTCTTCAGAAGGACTTTGTCCTTTAGTATATACAAAATCATTAAAATCTAAAATAGCTTCATCAATCCAAGGTTTTCTTCGTAAACGCAAAATAATTCTCCTTTTTATAAATATATTCAAAGAATATTTTATCACAAAAGATTTATAAATACATGGTTTTTACATAAAAAGCTTCTGTTCTTTTTTATAGTTGAGAACAGAAGCTTTTTTGCTTAAAATAAGAGATTGCTTTCAACAATCATGCGAATACCTAATAAGAATAAAGAAATGCAAAGAAGTAAAATGATACTGCGAGGTTTAGTTTTCTTAGATAATCTAGCACCAATTTGAGCGCCGATTACAGCACCAAAACCAACAGCAAGAGCAGGTATCCAAACGATATGATTTAAAAATATATGAGATGTAACACCCATAAAAGAGGAAACAGCTAAGACAAAATGAGATGTTGCAGTTGCCATATGTGGTGGAAAAGCAAGGGCATAAATCATAACAGGAACATGAATGATACCGCCACCAATACCAAAGATGCTAGAGATAAAACCTACAAACATACTTAAAATAATACCGAGTTTTTTGCGAGCTATAAATAAGGTTTCATCAAAATTTGTAGCGATAGCTTTTTTATTAGATGAATTCCAATACATGATAGCAGAGATGATTAAGATAAAGATACCATAACTAAGACTGAAAGTAGGACCTGTGAAATAATCACTGACAAGGCTACCTAAAATAGCTCCAGGAAGTGTAGCAATAGCAAAAGGAATGGCTGCTTTAAAATAAACGCGATGTTGTTTTACATAAGCATATGTTCCTGAAAGTGCATTTAGAAATACACCAAATAATGAAGTACCAACGATTTCAGGAGCACTATGAAAAATAGAAGGTGTGAGTGCAAAAGTAAAAAGTGGTATCATAATTAAACCACCACCAATACCTATTAAAGTACCAAATGTACCTACGCCAATACCGACGACAAATAATACAAGAATTTCAATCATAAAAAAACCTTACTTTCATATTTTGTAATTTATTATATTTTAGGCTATAAAACCAAAATGTTTAGCTACTAATTCATAGGCTGGCACAGCGATATTTTTGGCTTTTGCCATGCGAACAACTTCAAAAATGAGTCCATCAATTTCTGATTGACTGCCTTTTTGTAAGTCTTTTTGCATAGAAGCTGTAGTATCTGGTGTCATAGCATTTAATGTTTTTAAGTTTATATCAATGATATTTTCAGGAAGATTAATATTATAAGCTTTAGCTAGATTAATACAATCTTTTGTTAAGGCAATGAATAAATCTTGTTCTTTTCCTTGTTTTTGCATGATACCTGCAGGTATATCAAAATAAGCTCCACAACTAGCATAAGGGGAGATTAAAACGAATTTGCGGAAGGTATCTTCTGCGATATTTTCTGATAAGACAACGGAAATATTACTATTTTTAAGGTCTTGAGCAATTTGTTCTAATTGATTTTTTAATGGAGTTTTTCCACGTGTGCCAAAGACGATGCGGAAAATATTACCCTTTTGAGATATTTCTCCAGGTGCAGAAATATAGGCAACAATATAGATACATCCTTCAATTACATTTGTATGAGGTAATTTAGGTGCTAGTCTATAACCTGTACCATAGACATTTAGTATAGGAATGATGATGGTATTTTCCTTGCTTACTTTGGCTAAAAAAGGAATGATATCATCAAGAGCATATCCTTTGACAGAAATAAAAATTACATCAGGTATTTCATTTGTTTGAAGATATTGCTCTGTAGTCATTGCTTTTACGGGTTTTAAATTAAATTTGCCAATTCTATCAGAATTGATGGTAAGACCATTTTCGTTGATGGCTTCAAGATGTTTTCCACGAGCGATAAAGGTTACATCATGATTATTTTTGGCTAAAAAACTACCGATGCAAGCTCCAGTTCCTCCAGTGCCGACAATGAGATATTTCAAGAAAATCCCTCCTTAAATATGATATAGTTATTATAGCAAAGTATAAAAGATTTTTCTTAATAAAATAAGAAAGTGAGATAAATAATATGACAGAGATTGATTATGTAAAAATTTTTAAAGCGTTGTCTGATGAAATGAGATTAAAGATTTTACAAGAAATTGCAAAACATGAGGAAATTTGTGTTTGTAAATTAATGGAACAATTTGCTATAGCTCAAAGTAAATTATCTTATCATTTAAAATTATTGTTAGAAGCGAATTTAATAAAAGTAAAACCACAGGGAAAATGGAATTTTTATAGTATTAATAGTTCTTTATTGACAGAAGTATTTAGTCAAAAGGCGATAAAATTTTTTCAACATGAATAAATAGACTTGTCATATCAAAAAAAGTTGATATAATAAACATATCAAAAATATTTGATATGAGGTGAGATAATGTTTGATTTTTTTGTTGAACAAATACTAGGAATGCAATGGCTGAATGATTTAGTTTGGCAAGTTTTAGTAAGTTATTTTAATGCAGATAAAAGTTCAAATTGGTGGTCTAGTATCCATTTTTTCTTTTATGATACGATAAAGATAACTATCTTATTAGTAACTTTAATTTATTTGATATCATATATTCAGTCGTATTTTCCACCAGAAAAGACAAAACGAATTTTAACGCATTTTGATGGTTTTACTGGAAATATAATTGCAGCACTACTTGGAACAGTAACGCCATTTTGTTCTTGTTCAAGTGTGCCTATTTTTATAGGTTTTACTAGAGCGGGATTACCTGTAGGCATGACTTTTTCCTTTTTGATATCTTCTCCTATGGTAGATGTGGCATCTATGCTTATGTTGATGTCGTTTTTTGGACCTGAATTTGCTATTTTTTATACAGTTGTAGGTGTAATATTGGCTGTTGTTGGCGGTAAAGTCTTATCGATAATGAAGGTTGAAAAATATTTGAAAAAATATGATGGAGCAATTAGAGATTTTTATGCTGAATCAGAATATTTTAATCAAAGACAAAGATTAAATTATGCTTTAAATGATACAAAAATTATCGTGAGAAAAGTTTTTCCTTATGTATTATTGGGCGTATTAATAGGTGCAGTAATTCATAATTGGATACCACAAGAATTTATTTTAAGTATTTTGGGAGATAATAATCCTTTTGCTGTTATTTTAGCTACAATTATTGGTATACCTATTTATGCTGATATATTTGGAACTTTGCCAATCGCTGAAGCTTTGTATTTAGTAGGTGTGCCAGCTGGTACGATTTTAGCATTGATGATGGCGATAACAGCTTTATCACTTCCATCACTTATTATGCTCAGCCAAGTATTGCAGAGAAAATTATTGTTTTTATTTATAGGTATTGTAAGTATAGGGATTATTTTTGTAGGCTATATTTTTAATTTTGTATTTTAAGATAGAGGTGTAAAATTTGTTAAAAGTAGCATTTATTTGTGTGCATAATTCTTGTAGATCTCAAATGGCAGAAGCTATAGCTAAAGAAATGGGAAAAGATGTATTTGAAGCTTTTTCTGCAGGAACACAGTTAAAAAATCAAATAAATCCTGATGCAGTTCGTATTATGAAATCTTTAGGTTATGGTGATATAACAAAGGTGCAAAGACCTAAATTATTGCAGGAATTACCAGAGATTGATATTGTTATAACTATGGGTTGTAATGTAGCTTGTCCTATGATTAAATGTAAATATCGTGAAGATTGGGGTCTACAAGACCCCACAGGAAAATCTGATGAGGAATTTTTGAAAATCGTTGAACAGATAAAAGTAAAAATGAATAATTTAATAGCTAGAATAAATAATAAAGAGTTGTGATATTGAAATGGATTTTATAAAAATAGATAAAGAAAAATGGCAAAGAAAAAAAGTTTTTGAGCTGTATAGCAAAGATGTTCCTTGCACTTATAGTATGACAATCAATTTAGATATCACAGATTTAAAAAATAAAATAGAGATAAAACAGCTAAAAATTTTTCCTGTAATTTTATATGGTTTGAGTAAGTTTGTTAATAAATATAAAGAATTCCGCATGGATTTAAATAAAGATGGAGAATTAGGATATTATGATAAGATAAATCCTATTTTTACAGTCTTTGAAGAAGCGCAAGAACAGTTTTATCAAGTGTGGACAAAATATGATGATGATTTTGAAGTGTTTTATCAAAATTATTTATTGGATATGAAAAATTACCAACAGTAAGAGATAAAAAGCTCTAAATTATTATTAGAAAAAAATGTGTTTAATGTTTCTTGTGTTCCTTGGGTTAGTTTTACAGGTTTTAATTTGAATTTAGCTAAAGGATATGATTATTATTTACCAAATGCGAGCGTAAAGCCCCTAAATTTATTTATGGGGATATAAGCTCG
>ENA-OPMI01000009-OPMI01000009.1-human-gut-metagenome-genome-assembly--contig:-NODE-9-length-188077-cov-12.149589_pt1 | contig 188077 bp, 201 predicted proteins | sample MGYA00241523_ERZ501743 | MGnify/ENA primary metagenome ERZ501743 (study PRJEB25962, sample SAMEA2042650) | human gut metagenome | biome: human gut; feature: human-associated habitat; material: faeces... | reverse complement strand
AGTCTGCCACACCTTGATACTTGTATCCTTCTGGGAACTTAGCACGTATAGTATAACATTCTGGAGTTACTAAGAAGATTTCAAACTTCTGTTCTTCCAAGTAGTTTTTCAATGCCTTAAACATTAACCTAGCTGGACTAAGTTGAGCTTCACATGGATGAATTTTACTGTACACCGCTTCGGTAGGTACAGCAACATAATCCACATCCTTATTAGTAAGACCTAAGAGTTCATCACGTATCTTACCACCTACTTCATAAAACTTAAAATCACCAATCATATATACAACCAATTACTCTATTCCCTTCAACGAAGTCATATAATTCATTAATGCCTTCTTCGTAAGACATTTCAGACCAACTAGCATATTCATGATTCCCAAAATTCTGTGGATACATATAATCCATATAATAGATAGTTGAATATCTACTAAAATAATCATAGTCATCCATAAAATCAGGAAGACATATCCAATTTGCTACAGGTAATAGCTTATTATCTGTCAGTATGGTCAGCGCTTCCTCTTTAGTTATGTCTCCAGACTCAACAGAATCAAATACAGCATCAGCAGTTTTATCTGCAATTTCGGAAACTTCATTTCTGAGTGATAGAAATTGCGATAATAAATCATTTAACTTTCTAGTTGTCTTTTCCATAGATTTCCCCTCCATACTCTTCCCACTCTTCGTCGTCACCTTCGAACTCTTCAATAGTGAAATTATAGTACTGAGATTCATCTACCGTCTCCCACAACTTATCCCAGTCTGAATCTTCCATTTCATCTGGGTCATAGCCTTCCTCTTCTGCTATATCAGCCTCACATCCATAAGACTGGAAGTTATCATAAGCTAACTGGTCGGCTATTTCATCTAACTCAAGTTCACTCTCAGCTTCTGCTCTGAAAGTGTTATCCATACCGCACCAATATGTGCTAACGTGTATTAGAAACCTCTTCATTATTTAGCAAGTTTAGAAATACTGATGTCTTCTACCATCATATAATCATTAATCTCGTCCTCTATGTAATTAGCTTCATCTAAGGCTTCTATCATTAGAGCCTCTGGAATGTCGTCTAATGTATTGAAAGTGGGTTCATCAGAACGCTCTTGATAGTCATTGACTAACTCAAGCAATTCCAAATCATCCACTTCCATTACATATTCAAGCTTAAATTTCACTTTATGATTCAGTTTCAATGTCCACTTCACCCTTATCCAGTGATTTAGATTCTCCTTCCAGGAATTTAATACACTTCAGCTTATAGGCTTCGGATAGGGAGTTTTCAATCTTAATAACAATACCCTCGTGAGGTACTTTATTGTTACAAGTTGGAGATTCACACTCCATGAAGAAATTCTTATCACTAGCTAACTTCTGTAGGAAGTTCTCATTCCAGTGCTCAGCAATATCTAAGTCTGGATATAAGTCTTTAGCATAGCCATAGTAATATTCTTCTACAGGCTTTAAGCCTTCTTTGGCACACCATTGTTGCACCTGTCTTGCACTAAACTCATATACACGTCCGTCGGGGTTGGTATAGGTTAAACGATAGATTTGTATTCCAAAGTTCTCACCATACTTATACCTATCTGCACTTCTCGGAGGTTCAAACCCATAATCAAATGCTTTACCACCTAACTTCTGAATTGCACCACCATTTGGCAGATAACCTACTATCTCGTAGTAAGCTGTCATTCCTTTCTGTAGATGAGGTCTAACAACATCATCTGCATACTTCCATACGTCCACTCCATAGAAACCACCGTTAGTAGTTCCATTGTAGTATGGATTCTTAACTACTGAACGAGAAGACCATAGATAATCATATCGAGTATCATCTATCTCTTTACGAGTTAGGAACTCGAATACTTTCTCATACCATTTCTTAGGTCTTTCACACAATACATAAGCAGATATACCAGAGGTTCCATGAACCTTAGCAGTAATGCTTATAATATCGTTAGGATGAACAGCTGATGGACACTTCTTAATGAGCGTAGTATCATAATGAAACCTAAATTGAGTATCAATTACTTTCTTTACTTTCTTTAGGTTTCTCTTTATCTTACCTCCCTCTCTGGGCTGACCAAGAGTATAAGCAACTTTGGGAACATATTTCCTACATATGATTTCTCCATCTACAGAGTCAAACTCAGTACCTGGAGCAACCTTATGTACTATCTCACTCTTCTTACCAATTAAAGTAAGCCAGTTGTATAGGTATGTAATAGGAGTAATAAATCCTTCAGAAGGATAACCTTGTAGCTTGATAATCTTCACTCTACAATTATCTTCAAAGAATCCTGCCTGTTCCTTATCAAAGTTCTTATTCTTATCTCTAAAGAGATTGTTGGCAGATAAGAATCTATCATCAATAGCACATTCTATAGGGAAGTAAATATATGTACCAGGATTGGTATCAATACTTACAGCGATAGAATAACCATCAATTGTACAACACTTTAATCTCTCACACTTCGGATTAGGATGATTAATAAAATCCTTAATCTCTACAATCTTAGCAGCATAATTTCTGTTAAATTTTGGTGATTGAGTTAATTGCATTTAAAGCAAATTTAGAAAACCCATACTAAATAATCTCTGTATTAGGTAATCTTTAAAGAGGAAAGTGACTATTCCTCGAATAAGCTCCAATCATCACGGAGGATAGCATCCCAGTAGAGCTTTACTTCTTCTCTCTTACCCTTAGGGTATTGAGCTTTAGGGATACAGTAAACTTTACCATTCTCCATGAAGAGGACGTTACCTCTTGGATTAGTCACTTTGAGACCACTCTTTAGAAAGGACAAAGCCTCTCCAAAATCAAACTGTTTTACTTCCATTGTTACCTTTAATATTTATAAAGTGAAACTTAGATTTACTAAGCAACAGTCTCAGCTATGATGTTCTTCAAGATAGTCATACAGTTCATCAACACTGCGAATTATTTCAACGTCTTCGCCATGTTCATTAGTTTCATATGCTTTGAGTTCTGGGTTGCGAGATTTCTCGTATACCCACCATTGAACCCATTCAAGTCCTTCTTGACCATAAGCATCTTCCATAACAGCATCGAACAATTCACACATACCATTGACTAATGTACTTTCGCATACATCAATACCAAGTTCTTCTAACTTCTCTGTATCCTTACCTACATTTGATATAAGGTCTAATAATTTAAGGAACGTTACTTTCTTCAATGTAAGAACTTTCTTAAATGTTCAGTGATAGCTTGATTATCCTCCCTAAATGCGTATGAATCTAAGAAGGTTTCCCTTATTACATATTCACCATCATCAGGAGAGAAGTATTCATCCATCGCTTTAATAACGTCATCTACGTTACGAATCAATGTATCATCCTTATAGACAATATCAGATTCGTCTCTATAAGCAAAGAAGAGGGACATTAAAATCCCTCTCCTCCTAAAAACTACAATATAATTCATTCTCGTGTAAGTTCAAATTCACGCATAAAGTTGGCGAATGTTTGTGCTAACGACTCATCTTGCTTATTGTTATAGTAATAGTTAAATGCATGGAATATCTCATGCCAGAAAGAGTTCTTAATCTGCTCTTCGGTCAGGTTAACAGTCTCCCCATCATCAGTTTTCATACATTCTGCTACTTTGATTTCAAGCTTTAAGTTGCAGTGAGAACCAAATGTATCACCATTATCTATAAAATCGCATAGTATAACTTTATACCAGTGATTAGCTATTCTAACCTTACTAGGAATATCATATTTCATAGCCTTTAAGTCTCTTCCACTCGTCAACAAATTCCTTAGGCAGACTAAAGTCCATTTCTGCCTGGTCTATATCTAAGTCTCCGACACTAAAACTATCCCATATTGCATCATAAACTGCATCGTTTAGTTCACATTCATCCTCGTAATCAAGATAATCCTCTGGATTAAGCTCAATCTGATTATCAATGAAACCCCAATGCACGTCATAACGATAGGGTATTTTGTAATTACTCATAGTCCCTAATACATTTTAGAACTGGCTGTAGAGGACAACCTTCATCACTAAGATAGAAATACTTTACAGTAGCCATCTTACCAATGATTTCATCCATTCTGTCAAGGTATTCCCATTTTAATTCACGAGGACCCATAGGTTTAGCTTCAAACTTAATACCTAATTCAGTCTCACATACGAATACCATGTCTTCTGGACGTAAGCCATCTTCATAACCAACAATTTTAAATTCAGCATCTTTATACATTTTGACTTTAATCATAGCATTAGTTCTCCCTCCAAAGTTATATACCTTAGAAGGGTCACGAATAACTATTCCCTCAAAGCCTTCACCCACATACTTGTCATGTAGCTTTTGTATATTTGCCCATCCAACAACCTTCTCTTGTGGAACCATTTGGAACTTTAAGTCCCCTTCAGCCCATTGCCTTTCTGGGTCAAAGCCTAAGCCTAACTCATTAGCAATATCATGGAGAATGTCTAACCGCTCTTCAAATGTCTTAGTACTATCCATTACATCATAGATATAATATTCAAGCCAATTCATTCCAGCTGTATCTTTCTCCAATCTTGCTGCACCACTGATTTGCTGTAGAGATTTGCCATGTTCATATAGCTCACCATCTAATACAACATCAGGATGTTCCTCAAAGAATTGAATAAGTTTCGGATTGTGGCGCATAAAGGAAGTAGAAGCATCATAATCACCACCTCCTCTAGAGGCAGTTCTTACTTCTCCGTCTTTCCAGTAGAAGGAGCATCTAACTCCATCTATCTTCCTACTCCCCCACCAGTACTTAATCTTATCGAATACACTGGTTGCAACTTTGTCAGCTTGTTTAGCCAACATATGCTTCTTAAACCCATTAGAGTCAGAAACACCTTCGCCCATCTGTTCTTGGACGAAGTCAGCTACTGCCTTACTATCATCAATACTGATGTTAGATGGTAATAGCTTATATCCTTTATCTTGATACTTCTTCAAATGGGAAGCATACTCCAATTTAACTTGCTCAGTAACAGTTCGCTTAGCCTTACCTGTAAATATCCAGATTTCTGGCTGAACTGATACCTTACCAGCATATTGGTAAGTACGTCTTCTTATTACAAAGCCTCTTCTTGAATCATCCCATTCATAGTCAATCTCAACAACTCTGATTTTACCCTTATTGTCTTTACTAACTAGAATATCCATCACATATCATCGTCTAACTCAGCCATAGATATTGGTTGAGATAAGAACTCTTTAAGAACAGTAATAATAGTATCTCTTTCCTTGATTAAGTCGGCTTTGTGTTGCTTTAGATTCTCTATTACAGCATAAGCATCCTCTACGTCATCATCACATTGCTTAATCTTAGATGTAAGCTCTGTAATCTTCTGACTATAACCTATGATAGGGTCTATTGCTCCCATTACTTACCAGTATGTCCAAATCCACCTTCACCTCTATCTGTTTCTGGAAGTACTTCTACTTCTTCCCATTCAGCTACTTCATGCTTAGCAAGAACTAACTGCATTAGTCTTTCACCGTCATTAATGCGAACAGGAATATTAGATGTATTAGTTAAGATAATACCTATCTCACCTCTGTAATCAGCATCAATAGTACCAATTCCATTAGTAAGAGTAAGTCCCATCTTTAATGCTAATCCACTTCTCATTCTACATTGCAACTCATATCCTTGTGGAATAGCTACAAATAGACCAGTAGGGATTAGACATCTACCTCCAGGCTTAATTTCAATAGTCTTAACCTTGCCTTCTAATATACCAACAGCATCAGCATCAAAGAAGAACTTCTCTGGTTTACTATCTACTAGTTTAATTCTACTGAAATCTCCTCTGACATCCATGCCAGCAGAGAATAAGGTTTCACACTTTGGGAGTTCCCATTGAGATTTATTTATTACTTGTACTTTCATTCTTCATTTCTTCAAGAATAGGACGATAATCAATCTCTTCAAATTCGAACTTGTATCTTGAATTTAGCGTGGTGAACTCACCCTTATCCCAGTAAATCTTCTGGATTACAGATGTTCTATACCACTGTTCTACGTCAGCTATGTAAAGACTAAGACCTTCTCCAAATGCAGCGGTGATGCCCTCCTCAGATTCACCTGCGGATAAGTACCCTCCATTACTAGAGACTTTAGTAATCTTAATATAGCCAACTTTAGAGTCTTTCAAAGCTCTGTGGAGTTTAGGGTTTCCCCCTACTCTCACAAAGTCTTTAAGGCTTGCTTCTCTGTGTTTAAGAGTAGCTTGTATAAAGCTATCTCCCCACATTATTGCTTCACTGAACCTCATTCAAATATTTAATAATGTTATCCGCTGTACAATCCCCCACTTCGGAATAAAAAGCTTTAATTAGTTCTTTGTTGTTATCATAGACAGCAACGAAAGGAACTAACCTAGTGCCACATGATGCTTTAATCATAATAGCTTTCTTCTTATCCTTATAGTGTAGTTCATCGTAAGTTTCAACTTCTATCTTAGGGAATTTCTCCCAGATGTATGCTACCACCTTATTCTTAAGAGGCAGGCAAGTTTCACTATAAACTATCTTTACAGTCATGTTTAGTCGGATTATACCAATATATAAGCATCTGTTTTAGTTCTTGACAACGATACGTATTGCATCTGCCTAATCTCGTCAACATTCTTACAAACAAGAACGTTTGCCATATCAATGAACACTGTTCCAAGAGAGCTTCCTTGAATCTTATGAATAGTTGATGCATACCCATAGTCGAATGTCTTCTTTTTAATAACCCTATTATCCCACATTATATCTCTAGGAGTAGCGAAGCTCTTAATCATTTCAAAGTACTTCTTCCATAAGAATGTAGACCTAGTACGGTTACCATTTCTTTTAGCCTCAATAGCAGATATTCTAAAATTCTCTATTGTAGCAGCAAGGCTATCTATATAGTCTTTGTTGATGTCTCTTTCTAATATAAATACAGTTAATAACTTCTTATATACTGTATCATATAGTTCAAGCTCATACCCAGGCATCTTCATGAAATGTGGAATATGTCTTTCTACTCTCTTAGGAGTACCTACTATTATATAGTCCAAAGAATTGTAAAACTGAGTACCATTATACTCAAAGTTCTCATAACCAGTCAAGAACTCGAACTGATTATATTCATTGGCTACATTGTCCTCCCAAAGCAGCTTTCTCATACATTGATTGAATCCCTGTACTCTAGCATTAGTATATGCTATAAGCTTCACTTCGTTAACGTCCTGCTTCTTAATAGCTTGCTTAAAGAAGTCAGCACTTCTGACCATAAAGTCTTTGGCTTGGTCACATATAATTAAAGACCCTTCGGGGGCTTTGATAGGTTCAAATCTCCGCATGGGTCTTTCTCTTAGTCTTGATAATAACGGCAATAATCCATTAGTATCAGCTTGTCTATGAATTTGAGTTAGTGTAATAATGTTCGGGCAATTAAATACTAAACTTGTACTCTTACTACACACAGGCTGTATTTGAGCCTTATCTCCAATGAATAGCAACTTAGTTCCATATTGATTACACATATCAAGTAGTAACTTATATATTTCATCATTAATCATAGATGCTTCATCTATAATAACAATACCATTATCAGGTATTTCACCAAACCCATTACACTGGAATTTTAAATCTTTGTAGTCTAATTCAAATATCTCTATATTAGGAGCAAGAGATAACAGTTTATGGACAGTCATTGCATCTTCACCAGTTACCTCTTCTACTACTAACTTAGCTTTATGTGTAGGGGCACACAATATGAAGTCCTCCCTAGTAGACCTTAGGAATTGTATATATTCATTAAGGATAGAGGTTTTACCAGTACCAGCATAACCTTGTAATACTAGTACTGGCTCCTCTGTATTTAGAAAGTCTTTCATCCTTTCAAGAGCCTTTATTTGCTCCTCTGCTAAGGTAATACGGGGTCTACTTGGTTCTCTTACCTTCCTCAGCGAGTGCCCACTAAAGGGTAATTTGGTATTCATTTCCAAAACGAACTTGTTATGTCTTCTAGTCCATATATAGGATTACCATCTTCATCTAACTCCCTGCACATCTTAACCTCATACATTCTCTGGTTAGTTGTAGGACTCTTCAGACCACCTAATTCTTCAACATAAGGACCCAACTTAATAAAGTTGAAGTTCTTAATATCGACATCCTTAGATAGTTCTTGCCTACCACTATACCAAGCTGTTAACAATCCTTTAGTTTGGACAATACCAGCTAGCATACTAACAGATTGTGGGTCTGAATCCCCACCCATAAAGGCAACACAAGTGATACCTTCATTCTTGTCTATTAGACGCATTAATGCTCCGAGGTCAAGAAAGTTTCCAATGTCCTCTGCCAAGTAAGAACTATGACAGCCCTTACAATGACAAGGACAGTTTGAGATGTTAATAGCAAGTGTAGTTTCATTTGGTATCTCCTGGAAGACTATATCATAATTAACATACTTCAGCATATCAATCAGATTCATGTAAGACAAATACAGTAGGCTTCCCATCTACTTCATATACAGATAAAACCTCTTCATTAGGGTCACATCCATCCATTTCTTTCAGCCATGTGTCCAATGTACAAATGATAAAGCCAGACCAACCATCTGGACCACCTAAAAACCAGCCACCTTCTCTCATAATTGAGAAGTCTCCGTCAAAGTCCTGTAGGTTATTCTCAACTTTATCTAGCCAATCATCCATGGATTTATCTCCGTAGACTGGGCTAAGGTAGTATCTTGATGTACTGAAATGAGCTAATATAATATTCTTAGCTAACTCTACATTACATACCCATCCATCCTCTATACCTGTCATATACACAATAGGAATAAGATTAGTAAGAATACCATCTGCAATACCCACTTATCTGGGAACTGATACCTAATGTAATGTTCAATGTCCATACGCATGAACATAGATACTAACTTATCTTGGAGACCATTGTGGTTATACTTTACTGCCAATCCTACCCCTATTTCTAGGAGCAGGATAGCAATAAATATGATTTGAAATAGAACCATGATTCTTATTGTTTATAGTAATAACGTTTACTAGCTTCTTTCTGTCTAGCTTCACTAAAGTTACTAATTCTCTTTAGATACCCAATAATCCTAGTAGCATAGTCTATATTCTTGCTTCCACACTTAGGACACTCATGCAAGTATCTCTTATCAATGTGCCCACAATCATTACAGATAGTATTTGGAATATTAAAGGTAAAGTAATTAGTACCATTAGCAGCCGCAACCTTTAATAGATTTCTGTATTGGTCTTTAGTAAGGTGCTCTTCTAAGTTCATATGCAGTGCACTACCTCCGTCCAAGTATTTAACATACTCTTTTCCATGAAGTTTGAACTTATCAAAGATAGTTAAAGATGTGTCCTCTACTGCATAGAAATAGCTATTATAGCAATCTCTAGGTACAAAGTAACCATCCTTCCTATCCCAATTAGCGTGTTTAACTCCAAGGTTCTCAGCTGGAACGAACTCAGTATTGAACATCAACTCTTTGGTTTTAGCCTTACGATTTTCATCACTAATAGCCTTAAGAATTGACTGCATGAACTCTCTATAGGTATCATTATCACTTACTTCTATTCCTAAGAACTCAGCAGCTTCGATAACACCATTAACACCTACAGTTAGGTATTGCTTCTTCAGATTAATAAATCCAGCAGTATAAACTGTTAGTAGACCATCCTTTAGATAATCCTTTAGCAATTCATTATATGCTGTTTGGAATTTATGAACCTTCTGAACCTGAGAGCGTAGATAATCAATCATATCATATCCCTTATTAACTGCATCCTGTACTAGCCTATTGATATTGAGAGTCATTACAGACTTACTACCAGTAGCAATACCTCCAGCACCTAATGAATAGGAGAATTGATTGTCACTAACCTCATTCCTCAACCTACAACATGATGATAGTGAGTCTGCACTATCAGAAGTATAGGTAAAGAACGAATGTCCCTTACTATACATTTCAGCAGTGAAGTCAGCCCATTCTTTGTCACGAATGTCCTCACCATCAGTAAGTAATGCAACAGTTTCAACTGGGAAGGTAAGAATACACTTAGTCCTCTCCTCGTTAAACCACGACATGAACTTCTTCTGCAGCCAGTTCAATGAATCCCATTGAGGTTTACTTCCATCAGGGAATACAAACTCTCCGAACAAACCTTCAAAGTAATACTTGTCAAAGTAACTGATATTCCAGAATACTGATTGGAAGTTACGAGCAGCAGCAGGCTGATTGATTGAATATACAATCTGCTGGAACTTCTGCTCAAGAGTCTTGTCAATGTTCCTATGCTTATCAACCATCTCTTCTGGACGTTTCCAGTAGTCATCACCCCACTCCTTACGAGCAAAGTAATCAAAGTACATTAGAAACTCACCAGTAGCTACTGCACCAGCAAACTGTGAACTAATTGCAAATACTAGATTCACAAACATTCCACAGAATGAGTCTAAGTTCTTAGGTTTAGCAGATAAACCTCCAATAGGCTGTAAACCTTCTAACAAGAATGGATACATAGTAATTGCCACACAATATGGCATAATACTTGTCTCATCATGTTTATATAATACGTGTGATTCTAGCATTTGGATATACTCCTTAGCTAAATCCTCGCCATACATTTCTCTAATCTTATCGGTAAGTATAGTACGATTCACCTTAATAATATCACCCTTGAAGAGTTCACCATTAAGAGTTACAATGTTCTTCTCAGTAACATTAGCATTAGAATCATATTTACTACCTGTTGCGGCATTACTAGCCTTAGCATAGTCCTTAATAAACTGTTTCTTGCTTGTTAAGGTTCTAAGTTCAGCTTGTTTCTGCCTATATAAGATAAATGCTTTAGCAACATTATAATAATCACAAGCCATAAGAGCCTTCTCTATTTGGTCTTGAATCTCTTCTACAGAGATAATGTTGTTAAAGTATAATTCATCTTTTACATCACTAAGAATATCCATGTCAATAGGTTCATTAACAGCATGGAATGCTTTAGTGATTGCTAAGTCAATCTTACCCCAGTCAAAGGGCTGTACTGTCTTGTTTCGTTTTACTACTAGCATTAATTAATTAAAAGTCTAAGATTGTACGTAGTAATAAGGTCTTCTCTGCCTTATTGATGATATCTTTACCACCATCATTGCTGATTAGCTCAGTAAATGCATTATAAACCTTAAACATATTGACATCTTCATCTTCCTTAACATAATACTTGGACTTAGTGTCCACAAACAATGATTTATAAGCGTCAATGACTTCTTTAGTTCCCAACTTCACTTTACCATAGCCTAAGTCACAAGATTGTGAAATTGCATTACGCATCCACTTACCTAAATTAGACTCGATAGTTGGAACTGTTCTCTCCCACTCTGTATCGTGGAGAGTTTTCAACCATAGTTTCAAATCAGATGTTTGTTCCATCAGATTCTTAACTGGTTTATAGTTTATAGCCTTCTCAGGCTCTAATTCCTGTATATTGATGAACGAAGGGTCAAATACACACAGATTGGTACAAGCCCTATTAAGTCCACCTCTATACATCTTACATATTGGCTTACGAACATCTAGTCCATATAAGAAGCCAATTACTTCATCATGGTTATCCCACGCATATTCATCTGGCAATACTGCCTCAATGAGAACCCTATTATAGGTTACATCATCTGTGTTATACTCACCAGTAATAGTTCTGGTGATTTGGTCAGGGAGTTTAACTTGCACCCTGAAATCAGAAGTAAATTTGGACATAGTTTCCAAGAATGGCTCTACATAAGCCTCAGTTGGGAAATATGCTCTCTCTTTAATTCTTGTTGCCTTTCCTTGCAGTAATTCGTCTAATGTTATTTCCATTACTCTTCAATACTAACTTCAACACCAGTCTTATCTTCAAACTCCTTTAGGGCAGTTCTAATTTCATCTGCTTTATCGTCATCATAGTTAGCAATGTCGAAATGAACTCCATCGGTGAAGTCAAAGTCGTCAGCGTCCATGAAGTATGGGAATATACCAGCGTCTTGAGCTGCAAATATTAGATTGCCAAGAATGAATACCCTTACACAATCCAAATCCCGCATAGACTCTAGGTCAGTCATTTCCCAATCATAATCATCTAAGTCGACGTTCAATGCTTCAAACATTGGTTCGAAGATTTCAACATAATCTTTTACTTCTTGTAATTCAAGGGTCTGGTTTAATATTAAATCAAATAACGCCATTTTATATCATTTTACTGCACAATTATACGCCCATCTAGTATATTACCATTCTCATCTACAATAGAATAATCACAAGCAGCTGGTGTATTACCGAAGTTCTTGTGAATCCATTCTGAACTACCAAATAAGGAGCTTACTGATTTATAAGTAAACCTCCTACCATAAGTAGTTGCGGACTGATGTAAATCGCCCTTTACAAAGACTACATTGCCTTTAATTCCTTTGTTATCAATATACTCATTGATAAAGTTCTCTGTCTTGACATCTAATGTAAGAGGTAAGTTCTTAAACATATCCTTGTTATCCTTACCATGACACAGAATATAAGTAGTAGTTCCTAACGTGAACTCACCTATGAACTTCTCAAAGATTGTAGCTTCAATATCCATACTTTGTAAGATATATTGAAGTGCAATATTAGCAGAATATCCGAAATCTCCATCATGGTTAGATTCTCCTACACAATAGTATGATAAGCCACCACAAGGTAGTTCATCTACCAATGCAGTCATAAACTTAGTCATTACTTCAATAAAGCACTTTAACTGTTCCTTATTGTTCATGTTCTGAGCTAGCTGATGCCCACCTCTTGTAGTTTGACCATCATATCCATCTAAGGAATCTCCTAGATTACACACAATTACGTTAGTAAAGTTACCAAACATTAAAGATTCTCTCTTTAATTGCTCCACCAACTTACTAAGTCTAACTTCCACTTCCTCTTGGTCGTAATCATTAGCATAGATAGAATATCCAGACACAGATGCACCAATGTGCATATCAGATAACCAAATAATCAAATCCCTATCTTCTCTACCTTTTACAGTAGGAACAAATTTAGGCAGATTTGACACATCAATACCTTCCAACATTCCAGACATATCCTGGAGCTGTTCTTTGAGGTCTTGATTCTCTTTCATATATCTTCTAAGCTGAGACTCTGTATGTTTAATCTTCTCAGCTTCATAACTTCTTAGGAAGTCATTCTCCTTCTCTCTAAACTGCATTTCTAACAGCTTATCCTTATCATTCTCTTCAATAACATGAGGAGCAAAGGGAGCTGATGCCTTAGTAATGCTAAATGCTCTAAGTATTCTCTTAAAGTCAGCGAGAGAATAATCTGGGAAGAATCGGGATACTTCCCTCTGAGTAATGCCACTACCATAGTTAGAATACAACCTATAGACCATATTCATCTCATCCCTATTGAATGAGCCTAATATGGGTTGCTTATCCCTTACATAGATAGTGAACAGATACTTAACTATTTTGCCTTCTTCATCCCTTTCGATAGTAACCTTAGATGTATCATCCGAATCTAATTCAGAGTCACTAAAGACAGCTTCATTCCCGAATAAATCTGGAGTGGATTCTTTCTTAGTAGCCCTAAGTCTAGGTCTAGCATCAATCTGCTTAAACAAGTCCATAATGACATTATAATATTCATCAGGGATTGTTCCAGCTTCTTTAGCTTGTTCTACAGCTTTCCTCTTCATACAGAAGTAGCTGGTAGGTAGACCTATCTTCTCAGAATAAGCATTCATGCTGATGTTATCTGCAATTACCGTTTTAAGGTGATTTGTAAGTTTAATAATAGTTTGTTCCTTCATCGTTAGATGTTTAAAATTAGATAGCAGTTACGCCTTTAAAATACAGCATCTTGATAGTTGGCAATCTATTACAAAAAAATAAGGGACTACCTTATTCGCATAAGATAATCCCTTTGATATTTAAAGTTGTAGAAGTCTATTAGGCTTCAACTCCAAAGCAGATGTAAGTTCCTTGTTTAGCACTCTTAGATGGGGTGTACTTAACTTCAAATGCACCAACTTCACCCTCAACCACATCCTTGATGTACTTGCAGAAGATGTCGCCTTTGTAATCTTTCTTAGTGTACAACTCTTTAGCTACTTCCTTAGCTTTGTTCTTTGTCTCGAAGTTAGTGAATAGAATTTCGCCAGTTGCAGGGTTGATACCTTGATAACCAGTTTTATACTTTCTCTTACCCTTCTCGTTCTTAATATCCTTTACGGTATAAGGACGCTCACGTGTATCAGCAGAACCTGCTTCAAATGTGATAGAACAACCAATACCAGCAGCATACTTAGTGTGCTTTGCTAGATACTCTGCACAGAACTCTTTCAACGCTTTCTCAGCGATTGGTTTACCAGCAGTCTTCCATGCCTGAGTTGCGTCACGGATTACTTGGAATGGTGCTTCTGCGATAGCTTCTTGTTTAGTGAAACCTTTTACTTCTACTTTCTTAAAATTCATTGCTTGCATAATTCAAAAATTGTTTAAACATTATTTCATACGTCTAATCTTGTAACTTTCTATAGTACAAAGATACTACTTTAAATTGGATTGACCAAGTAGTCTTAGTATTAAATAATCTAAAATTTGAATTATCATCTCTATATTTCCCTTGAGGAAAGTGATACAAAGATACTACATTTTACTTAACTGTCCAACCGATAACCTTTAAAAAGTGTTAATTGGCAGTATGAGATAAAATTGACCCAACTATTGCATTATTGGTCATTGTAGTTAGAGTGTCATAACTCTCTTCGTAGAACAAATCCTCTCCATTCCTGGACGCAATATCTACATTCTGTAAAATTTGTTGGAATCTCCATTGGGGAAACTTCTCCACTAACTCGGATAGAATCTCAACAATCCTTTGATTTGATTCATACCTCTTAGCAACCTTATCGCCCCAAGATATTCTTACTTCTTCGGTCATTAGAAAGGTAAATAAGTGTGTAGAATTTCCTTAATCTTCTTAACCATTTCCTTAGATGATTTCATATCAAAGGTTAGGAACTCATTACAGTGCTTCATCATGTCTGTACAGACAACAGATAACCCCCTAATGAATTTTAAGTCATGTTGTGACTCCTCCCCATCAATAATCTTCATTATTACGAGATAACAAGTTGCGTCTGGATTCTTAATCCTTGCTTGCTTAGTAAGGAAACAAATAAGGGATATGAGTGCAAACTTGCTCCCAATATCACAATTTAAGTTACCTAAACTATAATATTCTCTGTAATAATTCTCAAGGTCTTGGTAAGATGGCTCCCATGCTTCCATAAGAAAAGATTCAATCATATAGTTCGCAGTATGCCACTCTCTGCAGCAAATCTTTAAATTCTAAGAAACCTTTACGAATCTCACCATTAGTTACCCTAAATACTCCAGCTCTATAATCTGGAACAGTGCATACTAATAGCATATTCGCCATCAGACTAGAAGGCTTTATATTATATTGCTTCTGTACGTAAGAACGCAGCATCCACGCATACATTGCCATCTGTCTATTGTAATGGTATTTCTTAAATGAATCACCAAAGTCAATCAACCAATGCCCAGTAGTCTTAAGGTCATTAAGAACTACTTCATTAGTTTCAGTATCAATGGTGAAATTATCTAGCTTACCTTTAAGTTTAAGGATTGTCTCCTTACCCTCATGTTCAGCCTTCACATCCATAAACAGAGCTGCTTCATTCATGGAGATAGGCTCCTCGAATACTCCTTTTGGATGTAATAAATCCTGCACCTCTTTATTAGCCTCAACAGATGCTAAACAAAGCTGTAACTTCTCTCTTGACTTAGGGTCTAGATAGATTGGCTCAATCTCTGAGTTATTATGCTCAGATTCCCAATCTCTTCTATCCCACCAATAGTTGATGCATTTGTCTTTAACATTCTCAATCTTAATACTATCCATTTTGCCTTTATAGTAGTCGATTTTGTTAGATGCAGCTATAATATCATCATCTGATACAACACCCTTATTACTAAGGAATGTCTTATATAGTTCATCTGCCATAGCTCCCATCTTAGCGGTAGGTCTATCAACGTTATCAGCTACTTTAAATTCTCCTGGCTGTAGTACTAATTCATGGACTGCTGAGCCAAACACAAGAGAGTCAGAATACTTAGGATGTTTACTTAGTCCTTCCTTATAAATCTGTGGACTTCCGTCCTGGGCTGGATTAATTAATGCAAGCTTTGAGTTGTTTATATATCCTGCCCACTTTTCACTAAAGTATTCTTCGTCACTCATCTCAATGAGTTGTATAGTGTCAAGAAGTGGAATCAGTTTAACATTTCTATGCATACTTCTTCATAAACAGATATGAGTCAATTATCTCATCCTTATTTAGTGAGAATACTTTAAACATAGGAAAGTCTGCTGTCCTCTCTGTATGAAACAACAGCGCTGGTAGTCCAGACTTCTGACATTTTAACACATTAGATAGTGAATCATCAATAAAAATATCCACCCTACCCTTAATCATATCAGCCTTATTACCATGCTGATAAATCATTTGATAGACTGGTCTGTCAGGAAACCCATTACGTCTTAACCATTCCTTAGTCCATGCCTTATTGTTTACTCGCTTGGTGCAATACAATTCAGGTATGAAGTCAGGTCTGTTCTTAACTTCAAGGTTCAACCAAAAATCTCTGTCCTTACTTAAAATCTGCTGTACATTACGTGTTATAATGTGGTCTTCCAGCATTTTAGGATTATTGTCTGTATCGAAGTACTTACAATATGCTCCCCAAAAGTCCGCTAGGCAATCGTCAATATCAAGCCCTATTCTTAAACCTATGTTCATTGTTAATCTCCTTTTAATGACTTAGAATTCCTCTATGTCGTAGATGTCTCCAATTACTATATCTGCTTGAGTGTTTAGAATAGTGATTAAATCCTCCCAATCGGATGGAATGTCAATATCCTCATAATCTTCTGTAAAAGCATTAATAAACTTCTGCTGAGCATCAGAGAAGTTCCTTGCACGCACCTTCTCAATCCAGCAATGACCATCCCCATAACATGGGAGTAGGTAAGTTGTCATCGAATGTTATGCTTAATTTTAAGTTTTCTTTTATCCTCATCTGTGAGTGTAGTCTTTCCTCTACCTACGTGCCACTTATGACATACGCTACACTTATAAGCCTGCCTTTTATGTATAGTCTTATCCTGCACATTGATAACCATAGCAGCATGAATAGCTTCCTTCTCGGTTTCATATGTAGTCTTATTCCTATACACTGGTTCCTTAGTTTCTGGGTTAATATAGAATAAGGTTTGGTGCTCACCCATATTAACACTAGCTACAATAGGAGGTAGTTCAACTAGCTTTAGTATATAACGCTTATCATCGTCAGTGGCTACAAATAGTTTACCATCTTCCCTAGAGATAGATTGTATTCTATCTGTATTGAAAGGGAATAGACTCTTCACATATGCTAACAAACTCACATCAGTTGTTGTCATACGTGAATAACTTTTATAGGTGTTAGATTAAAAGAACTCGGAGTTATTTGTACCTTATCCTTAGTAAGAATAACATTCTTACTTAACGATTCAGGTGGATAGAGATGTGTTTTTATCTTAGAAGTCTTCAGATACTCTACAAAGTGTGCTCCAAATGCAGCATTCTTTATATCGTGTTTCTGAATTATTTCCTCTAAGTATTCAAACACACCAGGTTCAATACCCTTATTGCTTCTGCCAGAAGGCATTAAAGGTAACAATACATGATAGTAAATACTATCACCATACCTAACTACAGTATCATAGAACTCGTCTACAGAAACCTTATCAGATATAATGTGATGAATATTTACATTAGTATTACCCCACGTTAGTAACTTATTAACAGCTCTATGTGCTTGGAGTCTTATACTAGGATTACCTAGACTAACTGCAACTCCACCAACATATTCTTTAGTATAGGCAAGAATCTCTCCTCCCTTTACATTGTCTCTCGCTATAATAAGACCATTAGTGGTGTAATTAGGAACTACTCCAGTATTATATACTGTTTCGAGGAACTCACAGAAGTCTGGATGCATAGTTGGCTCTCCAGTAGAACCAATAGCAATCTGGAATGGCTTACTTGTGTATAGTATTCCATCCTTTAATTCAGATTGATATACGTACATCCATTTCTTCCATGTCTCACAGATGTCAGGATAGTTAATACCACCATGTCCTGCTGACACATAACAGAAGTCACATTCAGCATTACATACAGTATTAATACCCACATCATAAAATTCAGCCATATCGGGAGGTAATTCCTTAGCTACTCCAGTACCTACTCGAATAGTCTTCAGGTTAGCCCATATAGCCTTATAATTGTATGCAGGGAACTCTCTTATTTTAGTACCCCAGTTTGTCCAATCTTTCATTCATACTCTATTTTATAGTTATCTTTAAAGTACTTGTCAAGAATTGCTTCTAATCCCTCTTTATAGAACTCCACTGCGTATTCTCCATAAGGCAACCACAATGTAATGATGTTATCTTCCATATGTAGGGTAGGCTCTAAGTCCGAATCTCTACCAGGAAGTATTGGCTTTAGTAGGTCATAGATAGCTTTCAAATCGTCTCCAGTAATAGTACAGAATATCTCCGAAGAGCTATTAGTAATTACATCAGAGAATGACTGAATATTAATCCTCAACAATACGCCCGTCTGCGTCTTTGACTCTTTCATGGTCAGATGCTATACATTTAAAATTCTTAGTTAAGAACTTATCTACATCGCTATACCCATAATCAACTCTAACAACCAGACATCCTTTAGCAACACTTAAAGGTACTTCGAAAACCCAAGCTACGTAGTCCTCCTTAGATTCAAATGGAGTCCCATTCTCATCATATTCATCCCACATATAGGCTTCTCTACAATACTCCTTAAAGTCACTTACCTCAATCCCACAGCACTCTCCTGAATAATATTCTTCATCCTCATGTTCCTTGTGTACTGCCTCTAATGCCTCTTCTAATGCTTTGGCAGTGTAGGAAGTATCAACAATATAAGTTTCAGAAGAACTGTTAGTTATAATATCAGAAAATGACTGAATTGGGATTAAGTAGCACTTAGTTATAGCACGCTTCAACATTAAATAGGTCATTTATTTTGTTCAATATGGCAACATCAGCTGGACTCGCTTCACCTTTAGGAACTATAGACACTTCGGTTGATGGATATCTCCAATCACAGTCAAAGTTTCCAACATATTCCTCAATAGTGGGTAATACATCACCCACAATACCCATATTAACTAATTCTTTATATGCTTCTGAATTACTAATGAAATATCCATTATCATCCTTACGATTCCTAACCTCTTCAATCATACCTAGATATTCTTCATCAATATCAGACCTATCGAGGCAGTCGTCAAAGTAAGAATCAAGCATATCCTCATAGTTAATACTAATGGTGAACAAATCATCACAGGACTTGTCTGAACCACTAATCTTTAAAATTACATTAATAATATCTCTTACTGCATTTACAGTGTATTGAGTAGCCTCTTGATAGACTTCCATACTACTGTTAGTTACTACGTCATTTAAAGATTGTAGTCTAAATTTCATCCTAAGTGTACATTCCAACCATTGAATAAATCTCTAATCTTATCCCAAGTATCATATGGGATACTGTTATCGTCATTGCTTACAACCAATACCTTACCATCCAGTCTTCTCACATCCTCACCCTTACTAACATTCCATACAGTGGGTTCGGGTCCATTGTAGTTCTTCAAGAACTCCTTAGCTACATCTTCAAGAGCATCTTTGAGCCAATAATTATGTCTACGTAGAGTCTTCCAATCAATGCTACTAACAGCATCGTCCTCTTCCTCTGCAAGAACTCGGTTGATGTCATACGCAACCTTATCCCAATTCTTGTTTAGATACTCAATAAAGGCGTCATGAATAGGTTCTTTATAGCTAGAACTGTAGCCATGTGCTATATACCCATTCCCATAGTCTATAGTGTCAAATGGGTCGAATAAGAAGTCCATTCTTAAATTAAGAAGGTCTTCTTCATCTTCTGGGTCTTTGAACCATCCATTAGCTATACTGAAGATAGTACCTGGATAACTCCAATCATCCTCAATTTCACCACTGCGGAGTTTCTTTCTCCACTCACGAAAGTCCTTTAACGAAAAAACCTCTGGATGTCTAAACCCAGAGGTAAATGTGTTGAGGATAGTATTGACTTCCTCACACGTCTTTCCAGTCTCCAAGATAAATACCTCGGATGAGCTATTAGTAATCAAATCACTAACAGACTGTACTGGTATTACTAATATGTTCATAGCTTTAATTCTTTCTTATTAAATCATAGAAGAATTCTTTGGACATCATTACATACTGTCCATCAGAAGCCATATTGACCTCTTTGTTAATTTGTTTATTCCATACTATCACCAATGGTCTATCCTTACGAGGACACGATTTAATGATTTCTGAAATCGAAGGAGTATTCTTGGTACATTTACACTGCACATAACAAGGTAAGTGGTCTATAGTTTCTGCTATATCAATCTTGTCATTATCTAAGTTCTTAGATTCTGACCTAGCTGATTTTAGTCCAGCATATCCTAGTTCTGTGAGTTCCTTAATAATCTTCAACTCATAATTGTTTCCTTTACGTCTGGCATATGCACCATTACGTTTCTTCTTAGGTTTTTCTGCTACTTCTTCTGGCATATTCTATTAATTCTAAAGTTTTCTCTCGTCCATACATCTTATGAAAGTCTGATATATCTTTGGCTCCATAACTACGAGGAATCCACATACATTCTACATCAAATGACTTTCTAATCTTATTCATGTTATGAAGACCAGTTAAGTCATTGTCATAGAATACAATAATCCTCTTAAATCTACTCTTCAATTTAGAGAATTGACTTTCAGTTAGGAATAGATTCTCAGAATTTGGAGCAATAGCTGTAATTCCGAGAGAATACAATGTCATTACATCCTTTAGACTCTTAGTTATTACTAAGACATCATCTTCTTTAGGAAGTTGTTTAGCACCCTGTAAGAGGAAAGATTTCCAATTAGATAGAAACCTCAATTCATGCTTCTTATTAAAAGGGAAGTAGATTCTCCACAATTCTGTTTCGTTCTCATTCTTACCCCTATAATATCCAAATATTGGACAACTCTTAGTAGATGTTGTAAAGAAATTACCATTTAGAAATACGGTCTTACAAGAGAAGACCCTAAATTTCTTTAGAATCTTCTCTGTAATACCAAATTGCATCCACCATTCAAGTTCTTCTTTAGAGAACTCTTGAATTTCTACCTGTATATTAGCTTCCTTACACTCTTTGAGTTCATTCGTACTAATAGTAACAGGTTTAGGATTCTTTTTAAGTTTAGGATGTTTAATGTAACCAAAGTCATTGGCAATCATTCTCAATGCTTTATAATAGGTTAGCCCATACTTGTACATAACCACACTGATAAAATTACCATAAAATGCACCACTAAAGTCCTTCAGAACAATATCTCCACTCTTGTTCCTGTAAAAGGAGCAGGTGGGATTATTGTCTGCTCTCAAAGGAGATTTAAATAGACCTTTTTTAACAGGTATACCTAAATAATATTCGAGATATGTTTCTTGAGATGCTCTGTCTAATAAATATTGCTTAGTAATCGTAGGTTCAAATTCAAGTTTCATATTAATTCATATGGTTTGTATTAGAACCACAAAGTTACTAACTATTTATTATACTTCAAAATCCAAGTCTTCGTTACCTGCTGCTGTATCGTCAGTAGCATCTACGTCATCTTTTACAGCTGTAGGTTTAGCATTCTTCTGCTCATTCATCTTCTTAACTTCATAATCAGAGAATGCTACAGTATCACCCAACCAGTTGTTGTTGATATAAGCATCACCTTCCTTGTTAATACCAACGAAGCTAGGCAAAGATGCATAACCCTTGCTATTTCCAATTAACTTCAACTTAGTCTGTTTGTTTACAGCCTTAGCCAAAGCTTTATTCATGATTTCAATCAGTTTCTCGAAATCGTCAGGCAATGTAAGACCAGATACAGCCTTAACAAACTTCTCCATCATTTCAGGAGCAAGATTTGTCATTACGTGAGATACAGTGAACTGAAGTTGTTCCAAAGCAGAAGGAAGTTCCCACTTCTTACCGCCAGTTTCACCAGTTACACGTTCACCTCCGTTGTCACCAGGACAGAAGATAAGAGGTTCAAAGATTCCTTCCTCGCCAGAGAACTTAATCTTCATTGCTTTCCACTCGTTACCTTCTTTGTTTGTACCCTTAGCCAACTCAATACCTTTGAATACTACATCATAGATACCCCATGCTTTCAGTCTTACTACTGCTGTGCCTTTAACGTTATTTAGATTGAATGTCATTCCTGCCATAATATTAAAAATTAAATTTCAAATGATAAGTCATCAATCTCGTATGCTTCATCATTATCTAGGCTTGTGTCCAATGGTAAATCCTCCACTGGGTTTTCATCTTCTTTAATCTTAATATTATTATCTTTTATTTCTTCAGACCTGTCCTTGTTACCAATTAACACGAACAAACCATCATGTCCTTTCCACGGAGTTACAGTAAATGTATCTCCATATTTAGACAATAAGTCGTTTGCATTACCTCTACAACTTACTGTAAGGCTCTTAGTTAACTTGTTACCAGACTTAGTCTTCCAAGCAGTATCAGTTCCTATAATAGGGAACATCAATCCACCTTTCTCAATAGGCTGATACTTAATATCCAACCTATTCTCCCATTCCACACCCATTAAGGATGCAGCTGCCTTATTAAGGACATATTTGTTAGACTCCAAGGTAATCTGAGGTTCAGCAGAATCTTCTGCTTCCTCAGCCTTAGTGCTTGTCTTCTGAGCTTTCTCTTTAACTTGCTCCTGCTTTAGAAGTACACACTCCTTAGTATCAGGATTGTAGTCAAAGGTAATCATCATTTTTATAATCATTCCTCGTCGTTGTTATAAGCATCAATTACCTTAATAATCTCGTTCAAGTCATTGTCAATTAACAAATCATCGAACATACCCATCGGAGTCTTTGCTACACACTCTCCGTCAGTATTAGTAAGGAACTTATACTCCATTCTGCCAGAATCACCTTCTTGTACCTTAGTAAAGAATACATAGGTGAATAGACCTTCCAGAGTAACTTTCTCTGCCAATAACTTACCAATAGTCTTGATTGAATATTTAGGATTCATGGCATCGCCGACATTCTCACTGTGAGTAAGGAATATCATTTTGCAATCATCCCTCATAGATTCTGAATACCTAAGTACTTCCATAGCGTGCTGAGCTAACTCAGTAAACTTAGTATAACCTACTTCAGTTGCCCTATCAACAAACTCATAACTCAACATATACTGCCAATCATCAATGATAACTTGCTTAATATGAGGCATCTTTAGATTAACAATCTTCAAGATGTTAATGATTTTGTCATACTTAGAACTAACATAGTAGTTACCAACCCATTCAGAGCCTTCCTTCTTAATCTCTTTATATTTCTTCTTATATCCCTTAAAAGGCAAGGGCTTACCAGTAGTAGAAATCAAGAAGGTTTCTTCTGGGTTTAAATTTCTTAAACAAGTACTCTTACCAGTACCACTCTCACCAACAATCGCAATAGTTTCTGCTGCCATTTACTATAGAACTAAAGTCATTTTTGAACTAGAATCTTGTTGTTCTTCTTGAGTAATCTCTTGGCATGAATCTTCTAATGAATCAGTAATTAACCAATCAGGGGTTAAATACTTATCATAGTTTGTAATCTTGGTTGCAATCGGAAGTTCTCTAAACAAGCCAGTCTTACCATAGAATCCGAGACCTACAGCAATGTCTGCTGCACCCCATCTATTCTTTAATACTACTGCACTTCTAAAATTCTCTCCAATTTGTTTTATGTCATATCCTCTATACGAAGACATCTTCTCTCTAAAAGGATAAAATAATGCTAATACTATGTTAGCATCCTCTGCTGGATTACCAGTTCCCTTTAAATCGTCCAACTGAAGTTCCTGGAAATTTAGCTTCCTTCTCTCCACATTAGAGGAACCTCTATTTACCTGCATTACCACCACAGGACTAATCTTACACTTATTTCTAAATGAAACTAGTGAAGACGACATAGCATCCATCTCATCCTTCTTGGTATTACCAATAGAAGGTCTAGCTAAACCAATATGGTCTAGAATAACTAATATGATGTGATTGGGTCTAAACAGAGTATATGTATCGCCCTGGAATTTACCAAACTGCTTTAGGGATTCCATAAGGAAGTCTACCATGCGCTGGTTATTCAAAGGCTTATCATATATTATCATGTGAGATTCAATCTTATCAAGCATCTCTAAGGATTGACATACTAATTCATAGTCCATATCGGACAGAGTTGTGTCTTTACTTCTGGAGAGTAGCTCCTTAAAGGATAATTCAACACCAAATGTCTCATATATATAAATAGATAGAATCTTGCCAAGCAGTTGCTCAGCAGTCATTTCTAAACTGAAATATATAATATGGAAGTCTGAATTGTCAATATTCTCCATTATAGGCTTATAGACGAATGAATGTAATGCAAAAGAAGTCTTACCAGAGCCAGTACCACCAGCTATTAAGTAATATGTCTCTTGTGCTACACCATCCACAAATCTCTCTAGTTTAGGAAGACCCATTGATAAAGCATGATTCTCTCCTTTCCTACCTCTATCAATTAACTCCTTTAAATTCTTAGTTATCCTACCCATTAAATACTCTTGATAGTATCAAACCTCATAGTCCCATCTCCGTTCTTAAGCTCTGCAATATTCTGCCAGATTTTACTTATCATAAAGTCGGCAATATTCATGTTAAGAAGATTACAGTTGTTATCCTTAGCCCACCTAATGAGTTCCAATACTTCATTGTGCTTATCCTGCTTCCAGCCTATGGATTTACCATAGGCATAATAGAACTCTTCTTCTGTACTAAATTTCTTAGCCCAGTTGTTTAACGGAACTTCAACTCCATTAATTAGTCCATTGTGAGGATAAGTCATTAAGAACTCTGCGCCTAAATCACCACTAAATTTCCTATAATTATTAAGAAAGTTCTGGTTGAATATAACACATTCAGGGTCAAACTTCTGACCCTTATCAGGAACCTTATACTGCTTAGTAATGATTCCCTTAGCCTGGAGACTTAATAGTAAATCTCTAAGATTGGTTCTAGTTACAGGTATAGTAAAGTACTTAACTAGATATTCTTTATGCCCTTCTTCTATACTAGCTAGAAATAATAAATCAATTAGTAAGACCTCTTCTGCTGTTAGTCTATACTTCTCCATCATTACTAATTGATTGTCTACTGTTAAACTTAGTTTTTCCAATTAAATAAATTGTTAGCTAATAACTAAACAATCTACTAACTGTAAAGTGTTTATTCTGATTTCTCAGCGTTGTCAATTACATACGGGTTCAAGAGTTCTGATTCTAACTCACTTGCTCTATTTTGAATGCCATCCATGTTATAGTACCTATTTAGCACTGTAGCGTAGTACGGATTGTTACTAGCTTGAGACAGCTCCCTCTTTAAGAAGTTTGTGAGACAAATCAACTCTAACATTCTCTCTGTTGTCATCTTATTAACGTGTTAAGAGTACAAAGATACTAAAAATCTCTTAAATTACCAAATGAATCTACACAAACTTTAAGCTACGTAATAGCTTATTACAGTCTATGCTCTTACCTTGAAAGTCCGCTGTTATGGCTCTGATGTACCTGCCAGCTGCACATAGTTCCAATAGATGTAGGAACTGTATAGCATCAACTTTAACATCAACTGCATTGTTGGACTGTTCGTAATAGGTTACATTGAACATTAGAATCTAAACATCATTTTAGTTTGCTTCTTCTTCTTAGGATTAAATGGTCTTCCCTCAAGGACATCTATAAGATTTTCCTCACTAATGGGGATATATCTTCCAGTGCTGGTAGACTTCCTAAACCATTCCTCCTCTACAGTTCCCTTAAGAACTAAAGTGAAGACTTCGGCAACTTTGCCCTCCTTCTGACGGATAACTCGACCCACTCTCTGTTTCTTAGTAGTAGAACTACTATTAAAGCCCAGTATTACTGACACACTGATGTCAGGACAATTAAACCCTTCATTCAGTTTCATAACAGTATTCAGTACGCCACCATCCTGCTGTACAAACTCTTGTAAACTCATCCTACCCTTCTTAGTAGAATCTTTACCAGAATATACAGCACCATACTTAATCTTCTCAGCCATAGCTATAGTAGCACTAAAAGTTATACACTTCTTGTCTTGTCTATGCTCCAGAATTAAGTTGGTAAGTTCAATCTTCTTAGGATGATTATATATGTATTTCTTACGAGCCTGTAAGGTTCTACTAAAGCCCATAGCATGAACTAAAATCTGCTTATTAACAGTTTTAAAGTCTTCACTTTGGTCTTCTCTACATCTCTCTTTAGCTAACTCAGACCTTCTCTTCCAATCAGTTGCACACTTCATAGCAAGGTTAAAGTCATAGTTAAAGAATGAGAAATGCTCATAGAACTCCTTGTTGACCTCCTTATAGACATCAATGTCCTCTGGCTCAATAAGTACCTCATATTCTCGATAATCAGCGAGCCATTTATTCTCTATGGCTTCTTCTACAGAAATGGTATCCACAATAGGACACTTCTTACTTATAATTTCATCTTTACCATCCAATCTCTCAAAGGTCGCAGTTAACCCTAAGATTATTGTATACTGGATGTTTTTAAATATGTTCAGTAGTGTGGGTGCGCCTACTTTATGAATTTCATCAATTACGAGTAAAGTACAACTATACTTATTAACTGATGTATCATTCATAGTCTTCACCGAGCATTGTTGGAATAAGTTCCAGTCAATTAGTTCTTGATTCCATTGTCTTTGAATAGGTTCACTTGGGACAACTATAATAACAGACTTAGTTGGATTCTTCTTTAAGAACCGACTAATAGCCATTAGACCTCCTCTAGTTTTACCTACACCAGTTGCCCAGTTTAAAGTCCCACACAACTTGTTATCTACCCATCGTTGAACACCTTGTTCTTGGCGTTCAGTTCTACTTAGATTTCCAAACAAGTCTGCCATATACTATCAATTTTACCCTTGAATTTACTCCTTAATTCTATTGATAGTTATGTAAACAAAACTCCTATGATGAGTGAGTAAAACTCAGGAGTGTAAATGTAGAACCAATGTAGATGGGTATAGATGTTAAAGAGTATAACCTTTAGCATCACAAACCATTTTAATTTGGTTCTTACGGGTTTCCCACTGATTGATATGGAACTTAACTTCATCCTCCAAAGAGAATAAGATTCTGTTCCTCAATGTTTCCAGTTGGGCAGTAGTAAGTTCAGAGTATTTCTTACTCTTAAGGTTTACCATAGCACGCAGTTGAGTGAATGATAGACCTTTCGGTGTCATATACAGGTTTGCAGTAGGATTAAGACCAAGACGCTCTCTGGCTACTTCAGCCTTCTCACGATATTCTCCGTTTGCAGTCTTCTCAGTCAAGTCCTTAGACTCCTGCTGCGTAAACCATAGACCTTGTTTTAAGATAAATGTTAATGTAATATGCTGCTTGTTAAATTTACCCAACTTATCAAGACAGCCTTCAAGGACTAGTTCAATAGGAAGTCTCGCGAACTCCACAGGACAGTCCCCTACTAAAGCCTCAGAGATGAATGTTTCCTTGGTATCAATACCTTTGTTGTTATCAAGGAACACTCTCAACGAGGGTAAGAACGTAAATCTTGGAATACCTCTATCTTGCTCTAACCAGCGAAGGAATAACTCAGTATTACATCTTTCTCTTTGGTCTTTAATAATGTCCAATAGAACATATCGACCTGGATGTTCTTTGCTATCATTATACAGCATTGATTCGCAATGGTTATAGAACGTTCTTAGTTCTTTATCAGAACAATCAACAAGTCGTCTTTCTTCTTGTATGAATTGTCCATTTACTTCAACCTTGCGACCCTTCCATGTGAAAGTGTTAATGTCATTATTCTTCTTAGCAATAGCGGCAGCCAATTTTTCCTTCATCATATTGTTATTCTATATTATGTCTTTATCATATAAAATAATCTCTTTAATTCATTCATCTATTTATTTACAATATTAAATCTGATTCCGCTGGTTTCTCATAAACAAAGTCCATAAAATAAACTCCAGTAAAGCGGTAAGGTACTTTCTGACCTGTTGCAGAGTCATACCAAGTATCCTCACCAGCTATTACCTCATTGTACTTTAGAAACCCCACATCACCTATCTTGAGAACTGGAGATTCCCACCTAGGTAATCGAGTTATCATTTCATAAGCCCCATTAGCTAAATTCTGGAAGACATAGATTATATAACCACCCACATCTTCTCGTAAGGTTATCAACTTGGCATGGATTGTTTCCATTTACAGATACATTACTCCTACTCGTTCGTCGTAAGGAATGTTATCAGTAGCAGTCTCTACAGCCAGCCATTCGCACTCTTCAATAGGATAGCCATATTCATTAGCATCCATTTCAGAGATTTCCTGAGCATAGAGTTCAGCTTCCAATAAGGATTCAAAGTTACCAGTTTCCTGGTAATCTATCCTTCCCCTACGTCCAGAGTAGATGTTACATTCTATCATAATGATAAGAATTAATAATTAATCTTCCTTATCTTTGTATTTCCTACAACCGTATTTGGCATAGTCACAAGTCTTGTCCTCTTGACCTCCGAAACAGGGGTATTTAGCACACTCCTTGCATGTACGCTCTGGATGTTGATATCTAACTCCATCCTTGTCTTTATCGAAGGAACTACTTAGTTGCTTTGCCATTGAATACCTGAGTCTAAGTATGAACTAGCAGACTCTTTAGCTATTTACCAGATAATACGATTATACTAACCTCTTAAATGGAATTATGATTTTGTCCTCCACCCATTGCGCAAAGTTCTTATTGTTGCATCCCAGAGCGAACATAACCACATATATAGCTATCTTTGGTACCCCGAATGCTGACAATAGAACACACACAACGACAGCAGCTATCAAAGCTATGAGGTTTTTACCTTTAAAAATGTCTGTGAAATTCATACTTGTCTTTTTAACAGTTTAACAATCTTGTTTGATATCCAATCTAAGTTCACTATTACATTCAGTATCAGTAATACCAGCAGAAGGTCTGGGATAACAAATAAAAAATGTATAACAACTATGAACAATAAAACCATTGCTCCTACTGTATACTTCACTTCAGTAGTAGTGTTATTAGAAGGACTGCACTAACAGTAAATCCACCAATCGTTAAACCCCTATAGAGTTTCTTCTTGGATTCAAGTTTATTAATCTCTCTAAGCTGATTCTGCATTACTTGCTCAGAAGCTTGTGCATGAAGCATAAGTCTTTTAATCTGTGCATTCCTTACAGAGTCAGTCTTTTCATAAGAGTTAATCAAACTTTCATAAGATGTTAATTGCTTCTTAAGCTCTGGAATTTCCAGCTTTAACTTCTTATGTTCCAAGAATATTAGATTGGTTGCCTTTAACTGTTGAGGCGTAATTACTACTAATGAATCATTTACCAACTTCGGATAGGTATTCTGTGAAGAACACCACATCATCGGCAATAGACTGATTAGTGATATCAGTAAGCTCTTTTTCATACCAATGTTCAATTACATCAACTTTAACTTTAGAGGAATCTATTACATTATGTAATGAATCTCTCTCAAGTTTGAGCAAACTTATTTCACCGTTCAAAGAATCAATATGGTTAACTAATTCTTCATAGTTAGGTATAGGTTGGTGTTCCTTAGTTGGAGTCAACCATGTCCAGGCTAGTATTCCTATAAGACATAGTATTACCAGCCACAGTAACTTCTTACTCACCGAGTACGTAGTTTACTGCCTCAGCCATCTTTTCCATTTCCTCATCAGTTGCTTCTGTAAGGTAATCGAATGCAGTTTTGGCTTCTCCTCCGAGATTTTCAATATAACTCTCAATCCTTGTACTTCTGTGATACTTCTCAGCATCCCTATCATATCCAGCCAGATAACGACCAGGATTTATTTTAAAGTATTCAGCTTCTTGTTGAAGCAGTGCTCTAACCATTGTTTCGTTGATTAGCCCTGCGTCCACAGCATACAATGCGTGATTACGATATTTCGTAGCCTTACCCTCACTAATAGTCTTACCAAGAGTTTCATTGAACTCATCGTCAGGACGGCATACTGACACACCGATAGACAACACTTTCATGTCATTATCAATGGGTTCATCATCCTCTTCGATGTAAACTTCTGGCTCACCATGTAGGCTAACAGCAGCCATTACAAATTGACGCTCTTCACCAGTAAAGTCCTTAAAGCTGTCTACGATATATTCTACCTTCTTCATATTAATGTAAATTATAAGATATTTCTAAAGCTAATCTCTGTAGTTTAATAATCTTATGCTTTACGAGATGGCTGCAAGCTATCGGGATTACGATAGAAAGCAAGGATAGTGGATTGCTTACGCAACCAAGAACCTTCCTCTTTAGCCATATCCAGAATAGTCCTACTAATGGACTCTTCTTCTACTTGCTCTTTAACGAGTCTTCCCTCGTCTTCATCCTCACCATTCAACCACTGGAATGTAGCCCAATCACCCTCTTTCTGAGCTTGGTCTACAATCTTATTGATACTCATAGTAGTTTCAATCTCCCTATCTACAGTAGCAGCGAAAGGCATAACTCTATCAATTATGTTTACCTTAATAGCTGGAACTGGTGGGTATTGGAACAGAGCATCATTAGTAGTCAGATACTTATAAATCCACTCATGGTGTAGATACTCCTCAGCTGCTCTACCAAGCCAGTAAGCAGCTAATTTGGGCAATCCTTCTACATCGAAGTAATTAGCAAAGGTTCTATACAGACTATGGTTAGCTAATTCGGCAGACATCTGCTTTACTAACATTTCTACCATAACACTTGATAATGTACACTTACGTCTACTTTCATCAATTACCTTCTCTGTATATCGCATTGTAGGCATTGCATCTACTGTCTGAACACCTTGCTTAGTTTCTTTTTGTTCTGGATTTCCTTGTGCGTCTAGTACTCTCATCAGTAACTAATTTAAAGTTGTTTTGCATCAAGTAATCTAGAGGTGCTGATAGCCAAGTAATAAACTTAACTAATCTATAATCTTCCACCTTCTTACTAATAGTTTCTTTGGCTATAGTTAAAGGTGTATCAGCTGCATAGAACTGACTTCCTACACACTCAGCCCTATCTTTCCATATCTTATACAAAGATACTTCATATAGGAACTTAGGGTATTCAGTTAGCTTATACTGCTTGTTTGAGTAGACGTTCTGGGTCGATTTCTTTACCATTCCAGAATGCTCTCACAATAGAGCTGTGTTCGCTCTTGTACTTACTCAACAGATAAGGTATATCTGTTTCTGGGCAGTCATGACGATAAGTTGTCTTATCCAATCCTTTGACATTGACAATAAGACGACCTACGAATCGTGATGTTCTTGTAGGAGGTGCCCAACGTGAATCAGGAGCTGGGAAACGGCGCTGCTTCTTCCAAGCCTTACGTTCTTTCTCAGTCTTAGTCCACACGGATGGGTCACGAGGTGTTACAAATGGGTTGCGGATTCCTAATGCAACCATTTCGGCATCGTTGTTTACATCAACTCTCTTATCCTCTTCCTTCTTCTTCTTCTCTTCTTTCTTCATTTTACTAAACGAGTTAGAGTTACACATTATAATTTGATTACACTACCACAAATAGTACACTTGTAGACTTTGTTCTCTGCATCGTATAGAGTATGCGTTGTTGGCAAACCACACCTATCACAACTCAGTGTTCTAACTGACTGTACGCGTCTTGTGCCCTTCTTAGGAGCTTTCTTAATTGAAGCCATAATTATGATTTTAAAGATTTAGCTAGCTTAGAGTCAGCTACCATCTTCTCTACTGAAGAAGAATTTAGTAACTCTTCCAATCTCTTTACTTCTTCCTTATAATCTTGTACGTACTCTGCAAGAGTACCAACATCTCTCTTATTAGATATTCTGTGATGAATTACCCTCTTAATACAAGTATCCAATGGCATACCATACCCAGCGTTCTTAAATTCCTGACGCTCTGGTTTACCTTTAGGTCTAACTGTATATAGTAATTCTAAATCCCAGAAATAATCACTAGTTTCAGATGTTATTCTAAAATCAGCTTCCTCGATAACCATATCTATTCTACAGGTTAAATTGTTTCATTATCATGTCCATATGGGCATAATGTACATCTCTGAGAGTTCCTTTCTTGTACTCTAGATATTCCCTTGCACTCATAGGTTCTTGAGGTTTAGTTAACCGACAACATTCCCAATCTATCACTGCTTCTTCGTAATTACACTCCCAAGCAGCTTTATGGTTCTGGATATGATGTTTGTTAATAGCTCTATGTATCTTCTTGATTCTCTTAGTGCCTAACCAAGGGATAAAAATATACATAAGAACTTTATCTAAATCATGAAACTTATACTTATAATAGCCAATATACTTCTTCTCAGTTCTGAGGAAGGCAGCATAATGTCTAAGAGTATATGGAATGTGTTTCCAAGAGTCTATAATATTCTGTATAATCATTGCAAGTTATTCATTTCGACTACAATGTCATTATTCACTTTCTTAATAGCCTGACTAAAGTTATTCATCTTATCTTTCATCTTAGCTTTAAGAGATTGAATAGATGCTTTCAGGTTATTAATCTCAGAATTTAGACTAGATTCCTTCTGTTGAAATTCCTTCTTCATCTCCACCCTAAATTTAAGATGGTCTGGCAGGATTGAATAAAGTGAAATGAAGCTCTCTAAAACCTTCAATAACTCTTTATACTTAACAACTTTAGTAGTCTTGTCTATTACTAGTACATATGAATCACAATCGTTACCTGGTAAAACATTGATATACTTATCAGAGATAGTATTCTGCCTACCAAGATGGTCTCCAAGTCTAACTGTAATTGGAAATCCAGATAACTGGAAGTATTCTGAATTTGTATCTCCAACCTGTTCTACTTGAATAAATTCCTTCTTAGTTAGCCATGCCTTAACTTTACTTAGTCCCTTCACTTATTGACTTTTCAGTTACTTTACCACGTATCTACAAAAAATAAGGGTCAACCCATCTACATATATAGACAGCATTGACCCCTAGTACTATTGTATGGAGTCGTTGGGAGCCAGAGACTCCAAGTAGCGATTTACTGCTTTCATTGCATTGTCAGGTATCTTTTGCACTTCTTCACTATGATTTACATAATGTAGAGTTGCTCCTACGCCAAAGATAGCGTAGCATTGGTTTGTTGAAGGAGTAAGTACACATAATACTGCCGCTATTACAGTAGGTATCACGAAGTATTTCCTCTTTACACCAGACTTCTTTACACCTTTAGCAACGCAAGCTCTAGTACTACACACATCGCACTGTGAACTACATATGGACATAAGGAATAGAATAACTGATATTATTAAACCAAAGATAGAAAGAACCATTAACAATGTATGAACTGAGTCAGCAATACTACATAAGTATAATACCCAATATTCCATACTATTTGAAAATTTTGCCTAATTGATAAGCCAACTCCCTAACAACCGTAACTACAGAGGTTCCAGCTAAAATCAAACCCAAAGTCTCCATAGAGAGAGGTTCGGTTCTAAACATAGCACCACCATATTGAACGATTAAGAATTGACCGACGAGAATAACTAAAGCTATTCCAGCAAACGCTGGATTCTTTAGTAAGCCATCAAAGATACTTCTCCTTTGTCCGAACACTCTAGCATTGAACAGATTCCACCATTGTAACAATACGAATATCGTAAAGAACTCTGTTAGAGATACTGCTTTAGTATAGAGTAAAGTGACTAAGAATATGAAGAATATAATACCAACTCCAAAGATTTCATACCACATTTTCTTAGTGATAATGAATGCTTTAGGACTTCTTGGTTTATCCTTCATAACTGCATCATTGGCTGGTTCAGTTGCCAAAGCTAATGCAGCGAATGTATCCATGATTAAATTAACCCATAACATCTGAGTAACAGTGAAGGGTAGGTCTACTCCAATAAACGGACCAATACAAGCTATAAGAATAGCTACTACGTTAATGGTCAATTGGAATAGAATGAAGTGCTGTATATTCTTGTACAGACTTCTTCCCCACTTCACTCCTAAGATGATGGATGGGAACGAATTGTCGAGTAGGATAATATCAGCAGCCTCTTTAGCTACATCAGTGCCATTATTCATGGCAATACCTACTTCGGCATGATTTAAAGCTGGTGCATCATTAGTACCATCACCAGTCATAGCGACTACTTCTCCCATTTGTTGGAAGCGAGTTACCAGAGTTTGTTTATCCTCTGGTTTAGTACGAGCAAACACATCTACTACTCGTAGAGGGTTTACCTGTTCTTTTATATCGCTGCCCAACATTGCTACGGGATGTTCACTTAATCCAGCCTGTCTCGCTATTTCAGTGGCTGTAGCTGGATTATCACCAGTAATGATTTTAACTTCAATGCCAGCCTCTTTAGCAGCTTTAACTGCATCTGGTACGTCCTTACGGATTGGGTCTTCAATAGCCATGAATCCGTTATAGGTGAAGCCATTTAGTTTCTGAGCATCTTCTAAAGTCATAGATTCCTTATAAGCAAAGCCTATAACTCTTCTACCTTTGTTCTGCTCATTTACCTCTCCTTCAATATCAGTAGCATTACACATACTTCTGACAACTTCGGGAGCACCCTTTATCAGGGATATAAAGGCATCATCTTGTTTAACAACAGACATCATGAACTTAGTCTTACTTGAGAAATCCAGTCTGAACACTGGGGAGTTATCCCTCCTTATATCATCAAGTAAATCACCTGCATCCATATACTTAATTATAGCACCTTCTGTAGGATTACCAACAGTCTTATCACCATCTACATATGCTGTAGAATTGGCTAAAGTGTTAATGGTAATGTATGCCCTATTAGGCATTACCTCATTCACAACTTTCATCTTATTCTCTGTTAGAGTGCCCGTTTTATCGGTTAGAATAAGAGTAGTTGCTCCGAGAGTTTCACAAGCGTGCATCTTACGAACTAAGTTATTAGCCTTAGACATTCTCTTCATAGAGTATGCTAATGCTAAAGTAACCGCCATGGGTAATCCTTCTGGTACTGCAACTACAATTAATGCAACTGCAATCATTAGGAAGGATAACAAATCGTTAGTAATCTGCATCCAATCTTGTCCTACATAAGCTTGTTCTATAAAGAAGTATCTCACCAATAAGGCAAGAATAAGGAAACCAGCAGCACCAAATGCAATCTTATTGATAAGGTCAGCAAGACCATTAAGCTGCTTGTTTAGTGGAGTCTCTGTATCAGTAATCTCAGCAGCTTTACGAGCTGTCTGTCCGAATGCAGTGTTATCACCTACAGCATTGACTATACCTGTTACAGTACCTTCTTCAACGATAGTACCTTTCAGTAGTAGCCATGAGGGATAAGTAGCATTTAATTCACCTTCCTCTTTAGGTTGTTTAGTAACAGCCTTGGATTCTCCAGTTAATACAGACTCATTGACCTTTAGATTGTGGGATTCATAAGCTGTTATATCAGCAGGAATTTCTTCACCAGCCGCTAGCAATACTACATCATCAACAACAAGGTCTTTACGAGCTACTTGAGTTACTATACCGTTTCGCCTTACTTTGACAAGTGTATCATCAGAACTTGTAGTCAGCACATCAAATTTCTTAGATGCGCTATACTCATTTATAAAACCGATAGTTACTGCCAATAGTATAGCAGCTATGATTCCTACGGGTTCAAGATATTCTGATTTAATAACCCCTAGTATTAGTGCAATGACTGCAGCAACACTCAATATTTGAATTAAGGGGTCTTTAAACTTCTCAAAGAAAAGTACATACCAAGGGTCTCTCTTAGGTGGGGTTAGTGTATTAGAGCCATGACACTCTCTACTATGATTAACCTCAGCATCTGTCAAGCCCTTTAACAATTCTATATTCATCTTTAAGTTATTTAATTATTAAAAGGTGGACAGTCATGCCCACCCGTGAGAAGTGTTTTTAGTCTTCGTTGTCGAAGTAGTCGGAGAAAGCATCCACAAGGATACTCGGAACCTCGTGTCCCTCTTCTGAACCCCACTCGTTGATAGATTCCAACAGTTCAGATTCAGCGTCGTCGATGTCCTCATCCTCGTTGATTTTGTCAACCAGGAACTGAGCCTCTTCTTCGTCAATCTTACCGTCTGCTAACAACCAAGCCATCACTGCTTCAGCAAAGAATGCATCAAATTCAGATGAAGTGTTACCTTCTTGAGAGTCTTTCTTCTCCCACAGCATTTCCACTTCTTCCTTTGTTACCACTCCGTCCGCCATAACTTCTTTACGAAGTTCTTCTACGTTTACACTTTCTTTACACATAATTGTAAGTATTTAATAATTAAATAAAATTGGGTAATACCCTTTCGATTTCTCCTATAGACTGCCAAGAGCCTGTGTTACCAAGAGCCTTGAACTTCCACTCTCCATCCTTACGATAAGCATATCCTAAGATGATAGCTTCACGACCAACGAATGTTGTATCAGAGTCTTTACTATCATTGTCTAGGTTATACTTAGCCAATACGTTAGGATTGGAGTTTGGACGGGTAACAGGACGCCCGTCAGATGTCGTATAGATTCGTAATCCCATATAAGGAATCTTATCGAATCTTTGGTGACGAAATGAATTTAAGATGAATGCAACATATTCAACTTCTGGTCTAATTCTATCCAGTTCTACTGAGATAGTTTCATTATCCATTCCGTCGTCTCCATTGGTATCACCTACCAAATCATCACCAGAGTGATGGATAGCTCTGTCACTTGAATCTTTATGACCAAAGTAAACAGTTTCAAGCTTACGCTTATTAGCATCCATAAGAACTACAGAAGCATCGAGGTCTACAGCCTCAGTACCTCCACCGAAACCTAAGAAGCCACCAGACTTGATAGCTCCCCAGTTCGCACCAAAGAAAACCTTAGATAACTTGTTACCGTTATCATCCTTCGACAGATTTACTCTACCACCTTTAGACAGATTTATCATGGCTTATAAATCCTTTGGACCAGCATCAATGCCGTAACCTGACAGAATGTCACACAACAGCACTGACTGGTAATTACCTTTACCCTCGTTTACTGCCTGGAATCTCCAGCTTCCGTCCTTGCGATATAGCTTACAGAATACCAACGCTCTGTCCATAGAAGCATCTTCTTCCAAGTCGTACTTAGCAAGAATGTTATTGCCTTCTGCACCTTCATACAGATTTACTTTGGCATTCTTTACCATGCCGAAGTTCTGCTGACGGTTCTTGGCATCGTGGATATTCACCAGTACTATGATTTCCTGTACTTCAGCAGGAACCTTAGTAGTGTCGATAGTGATAGTTTCATCATCACCGTCACCAGCACCAGTACGGTTATCACCAGAGTGTTTTACAGATTTAGAAGGGTCTTCCAAGTTACCGTAGAATACCATGTGATTGTCGCTCAGACACTTACCATCAGCTTTTACCATCAGAGCCATAGCATCCAAGTCAAATTCCTTACCAGGTTGTGCTGCATCCCAGCCCAAACCAATTCTAAACACGCTAGCTGTGGACTCCTTAGAAAGGTCAATACGTCCACCTTTTTGCAAGTTAATTGCCATAATGTAATTAAGTTATTAAAGTTAATTGAAGGACTATCCTTCAAACACAGACGATTTAACGCCTTTTCGTTTCCAGCTAAGATAGAGTTGAGGCGTTTCAATTCTCTTGTCTACTGAGCTGTCCAAGACGAAGCAATTAAACCCTAAATTAGTATAATACTCAGATAAGTATACTCCTAATTCGGGAATATTCTCGTCAAGGTCAAACACCAAGCTATATTCGTTTCTAGCCGATTTAGCTTGCATTAAGCCAGCTATCTCTTCTACACACTTCTTATGCAAGGTGTCTCTATCAAGTTTTAATCCATATTTAGTGATTGTATAAGCATCTAAGACACTTAGTGGCTTAGGCTTGGGAAACCACTTATCCCTAAGCTTTACTAACTTATTCATAATAAATAACTTTAGATGTAGTCCTACTCAGAATCGAACTGAGACCTCCATATCCGTAGTATGGTATTCTATCCGTTAAACTATAGGACTAAAGATAGAGGGTGTGCTGTTACACCAAATGCTCTAAGGGCGATTATTGACATTGAACGTATGTACACAGTGACTTAACGTATGTACTAACTGACTTTCGTTTTCCTACTAACAGCTAAGGTATCACGTACCTCCCAATCTTAATTCCAGGCTCCTCTCGTACTGTTGGAACTTATCAATAATTGGCTCCGACACTTAATATCACATTGAGCAACGTATAGGAACCCTCGTCGTTTCAGACTTGGAATACTACTCTCCGAGATTAATGCTTGTGCCTCCCTGCGGCTCTACGGAAGGACTAGTAAGTTCTATACCTCCACGCTTGTCTACATCATGTTAGCTATACATGACCTAAGGATATACCATAACCTCCGCTCGCAACTCTTTAAATGATGGCTACCTCCAAGCCCACATCCCCTCTATTATACTTTAATATTCAAATTCTCTAACACTCTCCTTATAGATACCTTCTAGTACTTCAAAGGCATTAAGCCTAGACTTCACATCTGTGTTCTCCCACCAGAAGTCCAAACCTGCGTGTTGTACAGTTTTAGTAGCTTTAAGGAACTCTGGATTAAATTCTGGAATATTAGTAACTAAATCCTTATAAGAAGGATGCTCTTTCCTATTCTTCTCTTTAAAACCCAATCCTTTAGTTGCTGCCACTTTAAGACACCAACACATACCTGGATAACATAGGTGACTAGTTTCACTTATGTAGGTATCTTTAGCAATTCTTATAACATCATATACTTTCATAATCTTTGATACGTTAAATTAGTATCCCCAGAAGGAATCGAACCTTCATTTAGAGTTTAGGAAACTCTTGGTCTATCCGTTGACCTATGGGGACTTTTAAAAGTGCAACAGATTGTATATATCTTCGAATGATGTGGTCTGGAATAATCTATCCATTTCATAGTCATAGACTACCCACTGTGGTCTAGGATATATCAATGTAGGTGGATGGTTTCTCTCATGTAATCCATAGACAACTTCTTTCTTACCTTTTATTAACCTAATATCTAAATATCCAGGCATTGTAGATGAGAAGTAGTTATCAAGACTACATTTGACATATTTGTCACCAATCTTTCTGTAAGGTGTAAACCCCTTACTAACTAAATAACTTAAAAATCCAATCATAAATATAAGTGTTAAATGAAAAATGCCACCCACTCTCACGAGCAAATGGCATACATGGATTACTTCTTTTTATTACTTTAACTTTATTGTGACCCCACAGGGATTCGAACCCTGGTCTACGGATTAAGAGTCCGCAGCTCTACCAACTAAGCTATAGGGTCATACGCAGGGCAGGGTAGCAATCAAGTACCTCCTGCCCCGAAACCCAGTGTAGTTATACATGGGCATGAGAGTCACCGATACCTCTCGTGGTGGGTTTCAGCATAGATGCTGAGTAAGGGTTACCGTCTTCCCACTTCCCTTAACGAATCGGTATTATTTACCTCTATTAACAGATTTGCATTTGACAGAGCCAGGACGTGTAGTTGCCTTCTTGAATGATTCAGGTTGGGCATCCCACCATCTCTTAGCTGCTTCTAAGTTAGCTACCATTTTCTTGTATTTCATATAGAAGAATTTACAAATTATTAATTAGTAATCTCTATAGTCTTACTAGCTCCTTGTGCTAGCTTATCACAAATCTTGTTATATTTGTCTTCAGCGTGACCCTTAGTCCAACTGAAGTCAACCTTAGTATGGAATGCGATTGCTGCATCAAATCTCTTCCACAAATCCAGATTCGCCTTTCTCTTCCAATTCTTAGTATATGTGCAGACCACATACTGAGAATCAGAAACTATGGTAACTTCTGAAGGTGTAGTAATAGATTCAAGGGCAACTATTGCTGCCATCTGTTCCATTCTTTGGTTTGTAGTATTCTTATACATTTTACTATATCTAGCAACTTCTTTACCTTCTTTCAAAATGACAAACCCTATGCCACCTTGATTTCTGGTATTGGAATATGCACCGTCAGTATAAACAGTATAAGAACTCATGCCTCAGCTTGCGTAGTAAATAGATAGTCGGTGTAAATGCCTAATACAAAGGCAACTCCGTAAATATCATCTTTCTTCTCTAAGGATACTCTCCCTAGTACGTCGTTAATCATATCTAGAATTACAAATCCATCTTTACTTTGCAAGTAAGGTTCCATCAATCTAGCGAGTTCCTTTAAGTATTTCTTAGCATTAGTGTTTGCTGTAGCCATACTCTTTAGGAATTGAATACCCTCTTCACATTCATTCATCTTGGGAACGTATTCACTAAATTCTTCTCTTAGGAAACCTAAATAGAAGGCATTAGATATATCTCCGTTAACCCATTCAGTAAAGGATTTGCATCCCTCAATGGTGGTGAAGTCTATTGGGTGGTCAATTATATTCTCAACTTTCATGATTATTCAAATAATGCTTCCAACTTGGCAGCCAAGTTATTAGCCTTAGTAGATACTCCATCAAGAGCTGAACATTCAGATTCCAGCTTCTTAATTTCATCTTGCTTCTCAGCTTTAGTTGCTACTGCTTTCTCAGCTGTAGCTTTAAGCTTTGTAATAGTACTCTTAAATGCAGACATTGCGTTGTCTACTTCCTTACTAAATCCTGCTGCTGTGTTACCAAAGATATTCATATCAGTTATATTTAAGGATTAAGAGTAAATTCAAGGGTGTAGCCTGAGTGGGATTCGAACCCACACGCCCATTTCTGGACACCAGAGCTTAAATCTGGGGCGTCTACCAATTTCGCCATCGAGCCATGAAGCAGTGATTGACTATACAAGATAGTCTAAAGAGGTATTCTGCGCCCACCCCATTCCTTGTACTTCGGAACACGTCTTATTACATACGCTCAACTCTACTTAGTTGTCATCGCCTAGCCTAATATTTCAATTCCTTTGACTAAGATTGGGAATATATTATTTACAACAAAACCTCTTTAACTCTTCTGGAGTATGATTATCTCTCCATCGTGGATTTCTATAATCAAACTTCCAATCACAGACATCCCAATCATTTATTAATTCATTAGGTTGTGAGATTTCGTATTCTAAAATATCATTAAGACTTGCTATCTGCTTAACTTGCATTCTCTGCACTCTGCGGACAATTCTGTTGTACCAAACATGGTTACTCTTGTCCTTCCATACTGGTTTCTTTCTGCTCCTGCTCATAGATTCTTAATGCTTTTTCATAATCGTATCTTTTGACCATAGGATACAGCTGACCATATCCCACTTCAAAGTAAGCCATGTTAGGTGTCTTCCTAAGTTTCTCTAAGGCTTCGTCAAGTTCTTTCTGACATCTTTCAGCCTTACCATACCACCAGTTTTCAGGGTCTTCGCATTGAGATAGGTGTTCCCTGCATCTCTGAACTAATTCTCTCACACTAGTCAGTTCCTTAGTATTTGGCATTAGTACTAGTTTGCTGTGATACATTCTTTTATACATAGCATATCTAAGACCATACCACTCAGACCTCTTGCTAAATGGGATGATTGGAACAACCCACCCATTTTCTACACCTTGCGCCCACTTAAATGCAGAATCTCCAGGTCTAAACATATCACTGAATCTATCACAATACCCTTTCCTATCCCATCTCTGTGGGTAGCTACTGTAGTAATAACCCTCTTTATACTCTTTAGGCTTACGAATGTTATGTGTATCAGTCCAATACTTAGCATACATATTAGTACCTGGAACATGATATACAGGTAAGAATAGCATCTTACCATCCATATCACACCAGTAATTGCCTAAGAATCTAGGAGCATCATATTGAGGTTTCTCATAACTTACACTGCCATATTCTGGAAGACAATACCTGTTATTAGTTTCTCTGCTAGGAGTTCTTGGAAGAGACACTCTACCAAAGTCTGGAATCTTAACCTTCTTATTGTATGCTACTTGTTGCTTATTAATATGACTAGTTTGCTTTCTCACCGATTCTGGGTGGACTATTTGAACTAATCCATCATCATCAACATAATAATCACCTCTCCATCTTCTATATCTAAACTGTTCGAAGTGCCATTCAAGGTCACTAAGTCCTACCTCTTTATGGCTATCTCTTAGGTCTTTAATAAGAGCGTAGAATGCTTTAACCAAATCATTATAAGGTTTTCCTATGAACTTATTAATAAAACCAGTTATTCTATTTGTTCTTAGATAACCACGATTTGGACCCCATTCACAATAAAGACGCCCTACAGATGGTTTAGAATATCTTAGCTTCATTCCTAAATGAGTACCAGGATAGTGGTTCATGCTATGTCTGGGGAAACCACTTCCACTACTGCATTTATGATGTCTTCCATGATTATTCTTTCTCTTCTTAAATAATAAGCCTTTGTCACTCATACATATAAAATTAAGGTATAGTGGCGACAGTTGGATTCGAACCAACCACCTTGGGGTTATGACTCCCACGCTCTAACCAAAATGAGCTATGTCGCCTTAAAAGAACGTAGCGTTAACTACGTTCTGAAATCCGCCTGACAGGATTGGTAGTGCTGTCAATTTTTAACCGCAACTGTACTATAGTCTACTACGTCTAATAGACATCAACAGTCTCTAAGCAATTTCTCACCTCATACCAACTTGAGTGGTGGATTTATTTCTTACAGTCTTATAAGTTCTTTCAACCTTAGTTCCCCAAAGTCCCTATTTAAGGCATTAACATCACAGAATGGCTCTTCACCATGTTCTCCGTATGTATATTCCTTAAATACCATATCAGCAATGATATAATCATCATCACCTCCGTTGGCAGGATTGGGAATGAACTTAAATCCAGCTACCTTATCAATGTCTTCCTTTTCAAAGTGTCTGAACTTGTGTTTACTCTTTATCTCATGGTCTTGAAAGTTCATGCCAGCAGTAAACGCTTCTGCTACAATTCTAGTAGCTTCTTCTAATGTAACTATGCTACCATTAATACTTGGCTTAGCACACTCACATAGTTCTTGAATAAAATCTTTAATCTCTTTCATACTTCCTGTTATTTAATAATGTTTTGTACCCCAGGTCGGACTCGAACCGACACGGGCTAAGCCCACATGTTCCTAAGACATGCGTGTCTACCATTCCACCACTGAGGCATAACTTACTTCTTCTTTCTTATCTTCACTTTAGTTGGTTTTAACATTCCTAAATTCTTTCCAGATGGAGTCAAGAAATCTATCTTATTATAGTGTCTCTTGTGCATCTTGTCCATTACTACCCATTTACCTCTAAGCTTAGGGTTATTAGATACTACTATAATAGTATCTCCATAATCATAATGCTTTAATAAGTTATGTGATAGCGCCACCCATCTTAACTTACCAGCATTTAGTTTCTTAACACTAATTCTATTTCCACTAGCCGTAATCCATGATAAACCATGTTTTGGTCCTGCATGATAATACGTTGCCGTAACATTATGTTGACCATATAAAGCTAAAGGAATAAACATTAGTATTAGTAATAAATGTTTCATAAGCGATAGTTTTTAAAGAAGTGGACCTAGAGGGCTTTGAACCCCCGACCTCCTGATTATGAGTCTTTCTTTCTTATTCCTTGAATAACTCTGCGAGTTAATCCAAAATGCTGAGCAACTTTCTCCCAATTCTTAAGTATTTCGTACTGCTCATTTACTTCTTCTAGAGAAGGATAATGTTTATCAGCATCTCTGCATTCCTTAGAACAGTATATCTTACCCTTAGATTTAGGAAATCTTTTGCCGCATACTGGGCATACAGACCCAGTCATATTTTCAAAAGACGTCTTATCTTTAGCTTCAGTATTAACTAAATCTTCAACTTCGTCCATTCCCAAGTGAGGGTTATGTACTTCTCTATGACAATTAGCGCATAGAAGTTGACATTTATCTGCTTCCTCTTTAAGCCTTTCTAGACTTGTATTAGATAAATGTCTCATATCTAACTGAAACTCTTTCTCATCTGGATTGATATGGTGAAATTCTAGAACAGCTATGTTTCTATCATAGCCGCATAGTTCACATTTACCACCACGAGATTTTACTAGCTCTAATTTGCGCTTTAAACCTCTTAACTTCTGTGTATTATAATCATTGTAATTCATATACAAATATATATGAAAATAATCATAATACCAAATGTTTTGGTGCAAAACTAAAAATTCAATCCAGAAGTTGTAGGGACGGTGGGGCTTGAACCCACGTGCGACCGACTACCCTTTCTACAAGGTATAAGCTTGAGGGGATACGTCCCTATCTGACTCATAATTAGCTGCTCTGACCTGGCTGAGCTATAGGTCCGTAAATACGCAATTACTTAGTCTTTACCCAGTTTGTTCTTACCGTCTCAGACTCCAAACCCTCAGTATGTTGTAGAACTCTACACACCTGCCCTCCTCATTGCGTATTTATGTTTTTATTTACTTGTCTTTTCCAAAGACTTAGTAATATCCAGTAACATCTTCAAGCCTACAGCATCCATAGCTGAATTACTTGAACTGCCTCCTCCAAACATCACAGATGGAACCCAAGACACTTTAGATTCTGCTAGAGCTTGTGCAACTCCTACAGCTGTCTTATAATCCCACTCAGCTCTTTCAGCTGGAGTTAAACCTGCTGATACTAATGCTCTATTAGCTGCTGCCTTAGCTTCACCTTCAGCTTGAACCTTCAAAGCAACTTGCTTTGCTTTCTTAGCTTCTAGTTCAGCTACTTCAAACTCTTGCTGAGCCTTAGTAACTGCTACAGCCTTCTCTTTCTCTTGTTCCCATTTAGCTCTCTCAGCTGCTGCTCTACCCTCTTCAGTAATCTGAACAGTTCTTTGAATTGCTTCCAAAGATTTAGTCTTAGAAGTTATTACGGCTAAGTTAGCTTGCTTTTGGGCATCAATCTGAGATTGAGTAGCTCCATCATATTTAATATCCAAAATAGATACCAATCCACAGGTAATACCATACTGACTGAACGGTGATGTTTCTTGACGTTTATAACCACTTGGAGAGTTAGCATCAGCAACAATCTGTGCCTTAGCTCTCAATTCCTTCTCACCAGTAATTTCATTAGTAACAGAATCACGAACTACAACAGTTTTGTATACTCCGTTATTAAGCTGGTCAGTGATGTAAGCAATAAGGTCAGTTCTTGTTTCAGATACAGATTCCAATGATGACATCAGAGGACCACAAGATGTTACAACCTTGTATAGAGTAGGTTTAATTAAGTTTGCTATCAATGCCTTCTCTGAACCGAAGTCCTGCTGAATTTTCTTCATATTAGCATCGTCATTTGGCATAACAACTCGGAAAGAACCAATAATAAATCCCTTACCCTTATCATTAAAGGTAAGTGAAGCTGCTGGGTTCTCACCAGATGCAATATAATTACCTTCACTGACTTCTTTCCAGTCAACGAACTCTATCTGAGAAGTTTTGAAATACTCGTGCTTGTTACCAAAGCCTTGCCACTGAAGACCACCATCTGTCCATACAACGTATTTACCAGACATAGGCATCTGACAAACATAGTTCTTAGACTTATCAGCATCTTCAAAGAGTGAACCTGCCATGCAGACTAACAGTACTACGATTACTCCTGCCAAAATAGCAAAGATTGAACTTTTACTTACTTTAGGTTGATTCATTTTTCTACTTATTTACATTAAAACATTATCATTAATCCTGATGTACCCAATAATAAAATGGAATACACAGTTTGGCGAAGGTCACTTTCCTACTCGTAAGGTATATAATACCAGAGAGGTGTGCAACCACCATAGCATAGTATACTAATATTAGTATAATAAGCACCACTAGAATTACTCTTGCATAAATCATGTTACGTTATTTAATTTTTTGTACACTTGCTCAACCCATCTTTCATAATAGCCTACGCCATCCCACACATAAGGAACACCAAGTTCAGAAAGGTTCATATATGGATTACTCCACGCTTTCTGAATCTCTTCCCTACTGATAGGTAGATGCATAAGTACTTTATGAGCCATACGTTTAGCTTCAATCCTCCAGATTCTTCTTGTTTCCTTATCATAACTCCAGCCGAATTTCTTACAGCTACGATTCTTAGATGTTAAGGAACATCCTCCGAATTTCTTCTTATCCTTCATTGCCTTCATAAGATTATCTCCTAGTTGGGCTACCAGGATTCGAACCTGGACTACAACAGTCAAAGTGTTGTGTGCTAACCGTTACACTATAGCCCAATAAAACAAACGACATTCCCATTCAACTCTTTAACCTCCGCAATGGGCAGCAGAGGGTTTTACTATTTGAAAGTCAGTATGATTGCTTGCTGTATGTCGTTTTTATAATATACTATGTCAAACAGTGAGTTTGTCATAATAAGATGTTCGTATGCTGTTGAATTGTTCCTCCCAATCACCAGATAGAAGTTCATCATTAAACTGAGATGTGATTTCATCTCTATGAGTAATAACTAATACTCTTCTGTGAGTGTAATGGTGTGGAATGAAAGTAGAATCAACTAATAAAGAGTGCTGGAATAAATTCACATCAAACTCTACAGCTCTAAGAGTCTTTTGAAACTCGTTGAACTTATTATTAGGGTCATTTACTTCTCTAACAGGTTTAGTAGAAGGAATTGGACCATTACCATGTCTAGTGATATATGGTCTGATAACATACACATGGTCTGTTATCTCTTCCGTCATTCTATCTAAGTGGTTCTTAGATTCTTTTCTAATCCTATTAATAATCTCCACAGCATTTTGACAAGTGGTATTGCTTGGAGTGCAATAAGGCATTATACCAAACCTCTGGTCTAATAATATACCTTGTGAGCCTTCAAATACCTTGTACTTATAACGAGTTAAAATACTCTCGTCATGTACAGTTACGGACTTGAAATACTCATACACTTTAACACACCATTCATCAATATTGTACATTGGAAGGTTGGAACTAAAATCATAATAGTTCTTGATAAGTGATGCTATCTTGGTTCTTAAAACCATGATATTAGCACAATCTCGAACTGTAATATGATAACCAGCAGCTACTCTATCAAGAGCAGATTTGAAACCAGTCCCTACAGTACCATGTCTAAGGTTGTCCTCATTATTCCATTGACTAATAACGTCAAAGGGAGTAACAACCTCGCAGAGTGGGTGATAAATAATCTCAGGGTTTGCCCCCATTTTATTTAAATCAACCAACTCCTTCATAGTAGTAATAGGGTCTACTGTACAGTAACTAGACCAGTACGTTGGTATCCCTAGCAAAGTACCACTACCATAATTACTAAATGTGTGTTCAAGCTTTCCATGCCTTACAGTATGTCCTACTTGGTGTCCACCACTAAAGCGAATAACTATTGTTTCTTCTCTCGGATGTGTCTTACACAGATTATGGACAGTTTGTCCTTTACCCTCGTCACCAAAGAACGAGCCTAATACGATTTCATTCATTCATCTACTATTAATAGGTATAAGTTCCGTTTTCTTTACCTGCACTGGTACTATTAGGAGTGTAAGCAGGGATATCAACCACTGCCTGTGCCTCATAAGGTATTCCAGTAAGGTCTTCGTGTTGCTTGATAGCTTCTGCAATAACATTGTGAACATCGTGTGAATCACAAGTTAATACATTCTGTCCAAGTAAATCCTTCCAACCTGGAGCGATTCTTGTACCATAGCTACCATTAGTAACGTGAATATGATAGACATTATATTGCTCTTGAGCCTTCTTAACAGCTTCATCCGCACTAATAGGATTAGCAGGATGTTGATAGCCTAAGAAATCTTCTAAAGCATGTCCACTGATGTTACGCAAGTTAGGTTCATCACCAATGGTGAATAAGTAACCTTTCTTGTGTCTCTTAAACCATGAATCTGTTTCAGTGTGATACCCAGCAATTATATGTGCTAGCAAGTAGCTTTCGCCAGCATTACCACCACCTCCACCTTCGAGTACAAACTCTTCTAGTGAATTTACAATTTTCTCAGTATCAGACTCAAACTGTCCAACTTGAATTGGATAGCGGTCATATTCATGGTCACCCACTGCCATAAATAACAGCTGCGGGTCTTTGACTCCCAGTTGCATTAGAGCATCCATGAGTTTAGGGAAGTTATCCTTAATCATTTCATGAGGTGTTCTACGCATTGAACCAGTAACATCAAGAGCAATGATAATCGGAGTAATCTCTGGGTGTTCACTGCTATCTCTACTCTCTCTAACACCAGTATCAACCATTTCAGGTTTAATCTGTGTATTAAAGCTTCTTGCGTTTACATTAGACAATTTAATGTCTGATTTAGCTGATAAAGAATGATTCTTAAAGACAGCATCAGCTGACTTAGTTGCATATCCTCTATCACTAGATAAGCAAGAATAAGCTGCAAAAGAATAACTTCCACTTCCCATAGATTAATTCAATTTAGCATCCTCTTCTAGCACTGCTGCTACGTTAATTTGTTCCTCAGTTTCGTCAGCTGGAAACTCTTCTCCGTCAACTTTAAGAGCCAAAGCATACTCAATGTTAGCAACTCTTAGGTCACGTTCCAATTGATGTCTTTTAGCTACCCAAGCCTTCGGGTCAAAGCCATTACCAACCTCTAACGAAGTAGTGGACTTTACAGATAGGTCTCTGTGTTTGTTCAACTCATTCTTGATACGAAGAACTTTCATCTTACATTCCTGAATGAAGCGTTCCTCTTCAATTTTAGTCATTTCATACAAGTTCTGTGCCCTTGCATCCAATACACTCTGACCACTTCTTCTCAATCCGTCTTTAAAGCTACTCATAAATCATTTTACATAAAACATTTGCAAATGCTAATCTTTGTAGTACTAACTGAGAATCTTGTTGTTTAGAAAGAATAAGTCCCACTGTTATTACTAACAATAGGACTATTTGAGCCGCCTGTCCGATTCGAACGGACGTGTCCTTGCGGAACCTGATTACAAGTCAGGTGCAATCGACCACTATGCGAAGACGGCGAATTAGCGTACATACTTAGATGTACGCTCAGAAGACTAGCCTGTTTCTAATACATCCTACCACTAGACGACTATACCCATCAGGACTTTGGCGGTATAGGTAGGGATTCGAACCCTACGTCTTTCATTTTACCGATTGAATTTTAGAATTGGTTTGCTGTAAGTCTTCTTGTAATAAGTGATTTTTACTATGTTTAGCCGAGAACGTGGGATTCGAACCCCTCTACCTCCGTGACAGGGAGGCGTGCTAACCATTACACTACGCCCTCGATTAACTACCTATTCTCACGAACGGGTAGTTCTATTAAGATGATTGCTAATAATGGAACCCATTATCGCGTACTCCCAACGGGATTCGAACCCGTATTTTCGGCTTGAGAGACCGATTACCTAACCATTAGTAGATAGGAGTATTTTAACTGTTCTAACTCCCCGTCGGAATTTAACTAGTATTATAAGAACAGTTAAGGTGGGTGCTAGCCGTTCCTATCCCACCATTGTGTACTACGTTGCTAGCCAACGTGTGAACTCCTCTCCTCTGTTCGTTCACAGTGTAGCCTAACTATCCTATTAAGGATTAAGGAGGACTACAAGGTACTGGGTAGGGGAATCGAACCCCTATCTTCACATCGAAAGTGTGAGGAACTAGCCGTTATTCGAACCCAGCATTTAGAGACTTCTTCCTAAACTCATAATATGAGGGGAAGGATTCATTACCCTGGGACTCATGGTAAGTTACTTCATATCCATTATCTCTGTAGAGAGGCTCTACATCTAACCAATGGTTTTGTATGATAGTATCCTTACTGGCACCAGTCAGAAACTTTATAAACTCAACAGCTTCATTAGTAAACACTATTGACTTGTCGTTGTTCCAGTTTCTTGCAATCAGTTCATTAAAAACCCTAATAACTTGGTCTGGTATGACCTTTACTTTCTCACTGATTATTTCATTAGGATTTATAGGCTGAATCTTTGTCATAGTAATCATAATTAATCATTATTATACAAAAATTCCAAATATACTTGCGGAGAGTGCTGGATTCGAACCAGCGGAACCCTTTTGGGGTTCGGAGTCTTAGCAGGACTCTGGTATAGACCACTCACCCAACTCTCCATACAGAGTTTCTTTAACCTGTAACTCTGTAAAACAGCTGAGAACCATCTTTGTTTTAACGCTGTTGCTCTAAACCACTGAGCTACATTAGCCTAAGCTAACGTGAGGACTCGAACCTCAGACCCACTGCTTGGAATGCAAAACTTTAGAATTGCTGTTAGTTCTCGTCTACTAATCGACGTGGGGCGAGGAGGAATCGAACCTCCAACGCCAGGCTCTTCAGACCTGCGCTCTACCATTGAGCTACCGCCCCAGAGGAAGGATTTATTTTCGTGCAATCCTTCTAAACCACGTTAAGGCAATAGTAAACAAACAGGAAGATTTTATTTTAAAAAAACCTACTGCCATAAGGGTGTTTAGTGGTAGTCGAAACCACATCTACTGAACCACAATCAGTTATTCTAACCGTTGAACTATAAACACCATGTTAGACCTACACTCGTACCCACTTCCATTTATGATTAGTGATGCATCACCAATAAGGTACGACCTCATCCACATAAGGCACTACCCCTACCACAACCTTAGTCTAATGCTAAAAGGATTAACCATTAACTATCCATACTTAGAACCACTTCCCCATTTTAACCTTTCGGTGTATGGAATTGGGTACTTGGGTCTGATTAATCCCAACCTTGCCAAGTTAGTACCCCAACTAGGAATCGAACCTAGATGTTCGGTTTAGAAGACCGACGCTCTATCCGTTGAGCTATTGAGGCATCACCAGAAGTCATTTGTTTGCATATACTGTGCTATCCGCTACACTACAACCTCCATATAGTACTAATAATTGGGAGGTTGCTGGGATTCGAACCCAGGCTAGTCGAACCAGAATCGAATTGCTAATGTTATTGCTGTAAGACTTCTTATAAATTAAATAACTTAAAACATTTCTATTTCAAGTCTAGTTTCCTTTTTAAACCCTCGTCTGTTATATCGTTCTCCCTTACATAACCAACAACTACATGGAGTACTTGTTGATTTATAAGGTAATGTCCAGTGTTGATTATAGTTATCACACCATAATCCATAATTACTAGCAGGAAACTTCTTTAATCTAGTAATATACTTCTGGACCAATTTCTGCCTGCGCCAATACTTGTTGCGTGGATTCGTCCACTTCATTTGATTCTTTCTTTCCATCGTCTCTTTCAATTAAAGGGTTAAGGAAAGTCCAATCAAATACTATGTCTGCTATAATTGATTCTATCATGTTGTTTCTAATGCTTTAAAATCATCCCAATGTTGTAATACAATCAAGCAAAGGTTATACCTTGCTGATAGTTCTCTTATAAATGCCTTCTTCATTTTACGAGGCATCTTCTTAAAGCGCCCATTCATTATAAGTGATTCAAGATACTGAAATCTCTTTAATAATGTTTGGTTGTTATCATCAGTAAAGCCATCTTGTACGGCTCTAACCACAGCGTGTTCCTTATAGAAATACACTAATGCTCTGTCCCATAATAAGGACATCTTGTGTCTACTAATCTTGTTAACTGGTCTAAATCTTCCTGTCATAATACTTTGTTATTAATAATTGAGGAAGAACTCGGACTCGAACCGAGACATCGCTTTTACACGATTACTGGTAGTTTTCAAGACTACTGCCTTACCAATTAGGCTTACTCTTCCATAAGTTATTGATTTACATATTCACCTCAGCAGCATAGGAACTTACTCCTTTATAATAGGGAAAGTTCCAGTAGGGTAAATGTAGGAATTTGCAGTCCTATCAAGATACCACTTAACAGCCTTCTTAATCAGTCTAATTGCCTTCATAATAAGATAGTGTTACTGAATAAATATGTCAATCTTGTTAGTTAAATAAACCTATCCAAAACTCCAGATACGGAAATTCGATGGATAGGTTTAACAGAGGACAAGGGTTTTACATTTAATGTCTTTCACTCTCCCAATTTAGAATGATTAGACACTATACTTTAACCTAGCATAGTCAGGGCTAATTCTCATAGCATAGTACATTTACTTCAAGCGTCCTACTCTAGCCTTACCTGCACCCTTACGGGAATACTTCGGAAGGCAACCGTCAAATCAATAGTAGTGTTAGAAATACTTTGCTGTATGTCCTCTTACAGTAGGAAAGGAGGTGTTATGAGCACCTTTGTCACCCCACCGAGACTCGAACTCGGACTCTCTGCATTAAAAGTGCAAGGCTTTGCCAATTAAGCTATAGGGTGAAATAACCCACATTACTGTATTAACAATAGATGTGGGTTCAGAAACCATTTTAAATACGTTGCTCTATCCAACTGAGCTAAGATGGACGTATCCACCTATGGGACTTGAACCCATGACCTACGGCTTACAAAGCTGAATAGGTATTGCTGTAAGGTTTCTTGTTGTTAAACTCAAAATAGAGTAGGGTAACGGAATCGAACCGTTCTAACTGGTTTTGCAGACCAGCCCCTAACCGCTCGGGCAACCCTACATAAACACTACTTTACGTGCATTTATGTTTCTCTATCTGGGTCTAATTTGAACAAAGAGTTGTTGAAGTGTGAATCTTAAAGATTCGTGGAGCAGGTGGGACTCGAACCCAATAATCCGCAGTGCAAATGCGGTGCATTAGCCAATTATGCTACCTCCCCATTTAATTAATTAAATAGTAGCTTTATCACCATTTCTCTCTCTGGATAAAAATTATCTTTTGAACGTGTGTCTGGCTACTATTTAATTAAATCAGAATACTTCTTTTCGCCCTTTCGGACTACCCAACATTTCAACCTTCCCATTTAAATAGTCACACAATGGTGGGAAGGGCAGGAATCGAACCTACGTTTAAGACAAATTTACTGTTTGTTTGAATTGCTTAGTTGTTTGCTGTAAGTATTCTTATTTAACTTAACCATAAATGTGTTGGGAGGACGAGATTCGAACTCGCAACCTCTACATCCCAAATGTAGTAGACTAGCCTATTGTCCTACCTCCCAATTTACAGAAGACTGTTTGTTATCATATCCGTGATAAATGGTACAGATGTTTGATTAAAATTGTTTGCTGAAGTCTTCTTATTGATAACTAATCGCTTGCACGCCGTGAGGGATTCGAACCCCCATATCACGCTTTTGGAGAGCGTTGCTTCCCAGTCATGCCACCGACGCATATAGTAGACCTGTTTCACAACAAGCCTACATGGAAGTTCTCTTTTGTGCACATATTATTAGTACGTGAAACCTCGCTAGGTTGAGGGCAGTGTCGGACTCGAACCGACAACCCTTGGATTAACAGTCCAATGCTCTAACCATTAAAGCTAACCACCCAGTTGCGTATGGTGCAGGATTCGAACCTGCGGTGTGATTTCTCAGATAGGTTAACAGCCTATTGCCGTCGACCGCTTGGCTAACCATACATTACTGTAGTCCCTGTAGGGTTCGAACCTACGACCCTCTGGATGTAAGCCAGATACTCTTACCAGCTGAGCTAAGGGACTATAGACAGAAGTCTTTATAATCATTAATTTGAATTGGAAATCAAATATTGGATTGGTAATTTGCTGTTAGACTTCTTAAAATCACGTTATTTCTTGATGGACTTCCCTATGACAGTTTGCACAGAGAAGTTGGCATTTATCAACTTCCTTCTTTAGTTCTTCTATAGGTTTAGAGGAACTAGAAATATTAAAGTCTTTCTCCAAAGGGTTAAGGTGATGGAACTCCAGTGCATGAATGCATTTGCTGTACCCACATCTTTCACACTTACCTCCTTTGTACTCTACAAGTACTAGTTTCTTCCTAACTCTACTATCTTTTACACATTCATAATTACTCTTTGTCTTTCTACTGAAAGACTTTATTTTAGCTAGCCGTCTATAAGAGATATGAAATTCCTCGGCTACCTTTTTGATATTACCAATCTCATTATATCTTTCTTGAATCTTACCTAACAACTCCTCGGTAATTTCAACAGGTTTACTTACTCCTAAGCCTGCCTCCTTTACTATAGTAGATATACTACCTTTAGAAATCCCTAACTGTTCAGAGATTTGACTGTAGGTCATTCCAGATTGTTTGAGTTGTATAACCTTGAGCTTAGTATCATTAGTAATCATTGTAGGCACACCCAGAATTGAACTGGGATTACTACCTTATCAGGGTAGCTTCCTGACCATTAGAAGATGTGCCTATTAAACAGAAAGCAGTTCTTAGCGGTGTCAAATTAAAAGTTTGATGCTTGAATAGATTTGCTGTATGCTTTCTTATAGTGAGTTATGAGTTTCACCCCTCATACTCTATCGTAACTACAACAGTCCTAAGTGTATTCCACTTAGCATTGCCTGGTGTAATAGGCGCGGGGGACGGACTCGAACCGCCGACCTTCAGGTTATGAGCCTGACGAGCTACCAACTGCTACCACCCCACACGTTGTTCTTATCTATTACCAGTTAAGCCTTGCATTAAGACATCACCAGTAACATCACCTAATACATTTAGAAGATATTCAGATGCATTATTCTCAATAGATGGCTCTGTATCTTTATGAATACGTCTTGCTAATATAAGCAACTCATCTAACTTTTGAATAATTAAGTCTAATTTCTCTTCCATAATACATTAAGTTAGTTGCGGATGCAAGATTCGAACTTGCGACACCTTATGAGTGTTCCAGCTTATGAGACTGGCGAGATAGACCACTTCTCTAATCCGCGATGTTAAATAAAAGGAATTTAGTTAGACATAAGGAAGACTTCAATCCTCACTTCTTTGGTTTCCATCTGTTATGCTACAAATTCCTGTCATTAGGCTACTTTGCTAGCGTTCACCTAACCTCCACTAATAATCTTTTCGAGAGCGTATTAGCGAATGCTCTCCATGCTTTCAAGTTAGCATGATACTAAGGTCTCTCTATCGTGATGCCCTCAACAAAACGCTTCCGTCTCACCCTTTGGAAGATTGGGGAAGAATGCGGTGCATACGAGAATCGAACTCGTACCCCAAGATAGACAGTCTAGTATCCTGACCATTAGACCAATGCACCATTATAAATAGTGGACCGACTGGGATTCGAACCCAGACTCTCTGCGTGCAAAGCAGAAGTGCTTGCCGTTATCACTATCAGCCCATAAGAAGAGCGAGTAATGGGATTCGAACCCACAACTTCCACCTTGGCAAGGTGGTACTCTAGCCGATTGAGCTATACCCGCAAATTTGAGCAGGATAAGAGAATCGAACTCTCATATTCAGATTGGAAGTCTGACATACTAACCATTGTACTAATCCTGCAAGACGAAATATGCCCATCTTCACAGACGAGCATACTCTTTACCAAAGCACTTGACTTTAGCAGATATTGTTGTGGGAGTGGTAGGATTCGAACCTACTCAGCCCGAAGGCAGCGAATTTACAGTCCGCCCCACCTCTCCAACTGTGGCGCACTCCCCTCAACAATGGGATAAATAAAACACAAACACAATCACGTTCTCTCAACGTTTCTGAGTACAAAGATAGTGCAATCTTTAGACTCTACAAAGTGAATAATGTTAAATTTTGTAACAATTAAATATATTACGATATCCCATCTTGTTGCTTAAATTTTAATGCTCTGCTTATAGTTGTCTATCTTCACAGACCAACAACTGCTGACAAATGTAATTTATTACAAAGAATTGTAGAGGGAAAAGGAATCGAACCTTCAATGTACACGCCTAGAACACTGTACTACAATCCATCGATTGCCGCTTTACCATTTGCGCATCCCTCTGTATAACTACCTATCTTCACAGACAAGTAGTTTTGATTATGAGTTCATTATTATTAACCTATCAAAAAGCAGAGGGTGGAGGAATCGAACCTCCACTCCCAAGAATTAAACGTTCTTGTGCTTTAACCATTAAGCTAACCCCCTAAGGACTAACTCAAAACTCCTCGATGATAGTCCCTAGTTGTGAGATAACGTTCAGTAGTTTCACGCTAATGCTGTTTTATTAGTCTGACGTGTTAATCCACTTCACCAGCGCGCCATGTTAAAAGAAGGTGGGAATCATACACATAAGAGTCATATTGATTGCTGCTTACTTGCAATACTGCTCATCTAATATGTTGGTTCTTATGCTTCTATCCCACCTTGTAAACAAAGGATTATGTTAGAGGCGCGCACGGGATTCGAACCCGTGAATGGTCAGATTTAATAATAATTATTATCAATTATCATTTTACAGCTACTGGTTTCTCACGTTAAGGCTAAAGCTAAAGCTCTTGACTCAATGCTTATGCTAAATATCTAGGATTTAGTAACGCTGAGGCTGAAGCTAAAGCTTTAGTCAACATTTTATTTTTTACTTACCATGATGTAAGAATGTAACGAGTTTCTCCACATTGAGATTCGGACTCTGTGCTTCGTTATCGTTAACTACCTTCAATGCCTCAATCACTGCTGCAAGAATCTTACTTCTTCTTTGCAGTAATTCAGCACGTTGTCTCTGTGTCCATGCACCAGTAAACTTCTGCAATGTATAGTCGCCAGTCTCTACTGTCTTCTTCTTAACAGTAACCTTAGCGTTATAATTTGCAGGCAACTTAGCTGGGTCAAGATTCGGGTCTTTAAGGATAACTTCCTCAGATTCAGTAGTACGAGTTATACCTTTCAACATTTCTGTTTCATGGATGTCACGTCCCTTATATTCTTCGTCAGTTCCTTCAAGCCAAACCTCTGAATCAGAGCGCACTGGGATGTTGGTATACATATCTTCCAACTGCTTACCAGTTAGAATGGTCTTTAGTCTCATAAGGTCAAGAGCAGTCAACTTACCAAATGAAATACCATCTACTATCAATTCAACTCTCGGTGCACCAGCAGAGTTAGTTGCTTCAATAGAGAATACGTCTTTCAAATAAGGAGTTGCATTGTTCTCGAACCATTCGAGCTTCTCTTCCACGGTTGTAGCTACTTTAGTAGTGCCCATATAACGAGCATCCTCTGCGTAACCATCTCTCGGTTTGAAGGTCTTCTTGATGCCCTCAAACATACCTTGCTTATTCTTAAAGAAAGCAGAATAATCACCAATCATTCTATTGAACATTGATGTTCCGTGGTCTGCTTTAGCAAGTAAAGTGTTAAGCTTAATCATACTTATTTCTTATTACTTTTAGAGTTTATATTCTTCTTAGACTTGTTGAATACCTTTCGTTCAGAGATAACCAGTCTATTCAATAGTTCCTGGTCCATAGCTGCATTGAACAACTCTGTTGCGTTCTTAGGTGTAGCCTTAAATGGTTTAGTTCCCAAGATGAATGCTACAGCAGCAGGGTCATAACCACTAATGTAGAAATTGTTCGGAGCATCTGCAAAGTCTTCAAACTTAGGACGAAGACCTCCACCATAATAACCATTAGGCAAATCCCAAAGGATTAACTTAAAGTTATCTACATACTCTTTACTGAACCCACCATTGAGTAGTTTCTTCCTGAATGCCTCAAAGTTAGTAACATTTGCTCCACTACCACTCCAGCTACGAGCAGAGTCGAACTCACCATCACTAATCAATAATGCTCCTGTTGGGAACTCATTCTCAGAAATCTTCATTGTACCCCTCAGCTTGACAAACATATCTGCTACTGATAATAAATTGGTATTACCAAAGTTTCCATCAGTATCATTAGTCCACTTCTCAATAGGAGTCTTACCTTGCCATTTACAGAACTTACAAGTACTACTAAATGTAGCATAAGCATCCTTAAATGGACCATCCAACAGAGCAGAGAAATACAATGCCATTGCCTTACCAACAGCATAAGAAGACATATTAGTTCCAACTGCCTTAGAGGTCATAGAACCAGATATATCTCTAACTACCAATAGTTTGCTGTTTTGGTTGAGATTCTGTCTTCCAGTCTCAACTAATCCATTAAACTGGGCATTGATAGTCTGTTCTCTATACTCTTCAAGCCTATTGGTTCGATAGCTATCACCAAGTGGTTGGAACAACTCGAACACGAATCCAGTGTATTTAGCCACTTTGCGACCACTTATCCACTTGGAATACTTCTCTACCAATCCCTGATTTTTCAAGAACTTAGAGCCTACTAATAGGCTTAAAGCGCGTCCATGAATGGTATTGAAGTCCAGTTCGAGTAACTTCTTCTGACTTATTAATTGCTGCCAAGTATGAGCAGTTCCACTCTGTTTGAGTTTCCTGTATCTACGTTGTGCAGCACGGCTATCCGCAGTCTCTTTATCGGATTCCTTATCCTTCTTCTTACCATAAATGCAAGAAGCCAGATACTGACCGATAATTGTACGAGCTTGTGATTCAACAGTTTTACATTCTTTCATTGAACGAATAGTCGGAAGGTATTTCTTTACCAATTCACTTGTATGACCATTAGCTAATCCAGCCAAGATAATCTTACGCATGAAATTCCAATCCAACTTTCTTCCTTCCCAGCCATGATATTGTAAATCAAGGCTCATCATTTCAAATACATCCTTCCAGCTACCAGCAGCGATGAAGTAAGGCATATTAGCCATGAATGTAGGTTTGTGATGCATTGCTAACCATAGCATACGCATAATACCTTCATTCTTTAAGCCTTGTCCCCTTTGAACATCCAGTGTGATAGTTTCATCAGGAAGAACAATTTGAGTCTCACGAGTAATCAACCTAATATACACTGCAAGTTGCAGACACTTCTTAGGATTAATACTCCACAACTTATACATATCTTTAGATACCTCAGCATAATCACGAGGTGCCTTAAAGTTTGCAATCATTGCAAAGTTATCCACAAATGCATCATTACTAGTGCTATACTTCTTAGCACCATTTCCACTCACAGTCTCGGCTGACAGCTTCAATCCCTCCTTTACAAAGTTGTTCTCTTGTGTTGGAGATACAGTCTTGTACAGACTTTTCTTCTTCTTACTAAATTCCATTGTTTATCTCTTAATTTATAAATTAATTGAGATAATTATATAGCGTGTCTCACCTACATAATCTATCCTTTAACATTCTCATAAAACAATCACTCAGCTACTTGGCAATGAAAGATTTTGTAGCTGAGTGAAAGGTCAATAATGAAATGGAACTGACGACCTACTCTCGTATTGCTTGACCATTAATCAAAATATTGTTACACATTTAGATGAATTAAACAAGAGACGTAAGGGTTTTCTCCTTACATATTACATTGAGGAGTTGCACCTCATCCTCCCACTTTGAAGGTGGGCGAACACTTCTTATTCGTATGAACTAGGTTTCAACTTTTATTTATACACGTTTAAGTCACTACATAGTGCGCACTATGTAGTCTAACTCATCAGGTCAGTTTCGTGTTTCGCAGTAGGAATTACCCTACAACAGTTATATTTACCAACTTGGAAGTACCTTTCTCTAACCCATGTATGAGTAGATATTCAGGCATTCCAGGCAGTTCACGTCCAGTACCACTCATAGCCTCATAATCTTCATTGGCAGAGAGCTTATAATACCTAAGAGTAGCTTCCACAGCTTGATTATACTCACTGGGATACTCATGGCACGCATTTATACACGTGCCATTAAGAGGGTCTATGATTTGAATATATACTTTTTTCATATTCCAGCAATTTTAAGGTACATAGTAAACCATGCTTCAACACTATCCTTAGGTTCTTCCCATGAGTCAGCCTTCTTACGAAGCCGTACTATAAACTGGTTAAATGATATACCTAACCTGTTTCTAGCTTTGTCCCACGCAGTTGAATGGTCTCTCACAAATACTGAAGTGGTATCCAATATCTCTGAAATCAGTATAAGTTCTTCCATCAATTCTTTACCATGAGAGATAGCTTCTTCTGTTATTACTAACTTACCAGAGTTGAAAGCATTTCGCATAGATTGTCTAGTTCTCCCAAGTGCCAGTACACACAAAGCAGCCTGGATTGAGTATGTGTTAGCTAACCTAAAGATTGAAGGATACAAATCCATAAACTCTTTAAGACGAACATATGCTTCTTTTCTCTCATAGACATATGAGTCTAATCTATCATTAGCCTTCCATCTATCTTGAGTATTATTGATTAGGCGAGCTGTTCCTAATGAATCATCATCCCTATACATATATACTCTAAGAGTAAATGGAATACCTCTTTCAATACACTCCAAAGCTGCAGCCAATCTATGATTACCTTCAGTTACAAATCTGTAAGGTAAAGCTACTAATATTGGAGGAATGTATACACCTCGTTTGTATGCTTCCACTAAGGATTCTACTTTCTTAACTTTTGTAGGTCTGTTGCCAGGCAGCAATCGTAAAGCTTTGACTACTTCCTTGTTCTTCTCAGTGAGTACATAAACACTCTCTGTAGCAACATTTTTAATTTGTTCTGCAAAATCAAAATTTTCCATAATTCTTTGTCGATTAGTTATACAATGTGGACTTGGGCAGAATCGAACTGCCGTCCAAACAACTCTCATTAATAAGATTACGTGTGTCTCTATTTTATTACATCAGCTGTTGAGTTCAGCATGTAGATAGTTTTACTAAGAAGCTGAGTGTTAATTCACCAATTACGTCTCCTCGTAAGGCTACGACTTAGTTGTTCACAAACTACCAAACTGGGCTTGACCGAACGGTCGCTCCACCACTCCATTTACGTTGGAGAACGTCTATTTGTAACCCATAGCTAGGTAGTGGAGATTTCGGCTTACTAACTCTTAGAGCGTTCGGTTAATGACGTTTGTCAATCCTCTTCTGTTTCTAGGTCTCTCCAATTAACCCGACTTAATCAATATAAATACTGATAAGCCAGCAGCTTAGGCTGCCATTCTTACTTCAGTGTTTCCACTTAAAATTGTGCATCATTATTAAAGAGTTGGTGCCAACTCTACACGTCTTACTAACTCGTAATCGCCTGTCAAAACCATACAAGCCCAGTTAGTGCAGTTGTACTCCTGCACTATGAGTATTCACCATTAGAATGGTAAATCAGTTATGTGTTTATACTTACAAAACTCATAGATACGCACATTTGTAATCTGCGCATCTTCTACAGCTTTGAGAGTTCTCTCGTAATCCCAACAAGTAGTTATTATTCTCTCAGGTTCACAGAAGAACCATTCCTTAATAATATCTTTGTCAGGTATTGGCTCATCAATAGTCCATTCCCATTCTTGTTGTAATCGTAAATCATAGTGATGAAGTATCTTATACTCACCTCTGCCAAACAATTCATCAAGTAGGTAATGCATTAATAAACCACTTATAGCATCACATCCACAGAAGATAATCTTCTCCTTAGAATGTAACTTTCTTAGCGCATAATCCTTTGGCATATTACTTATACTTTTTAGCAAGTTCCCAAGCAGTTGGAGATGTTAGGTTATTAATAGCAGACTTATAACCAGCCAATACAGACTCTCTTTGTTCTTCTGGAACTAAGAATGAGCAAGTTAATAATGGTTCTGTACCATTACCAAACTTCTTACATATTGGTGGTCTTCTATCATAAATATTACATCTACAATTCTCAGTTAAGAATGGACATTTGTTCTTATCAGGGTTATGGTCTGTGATTGGATAACACATTACCTCACCTTTCATATTCTCATCATCAATAACGAGAATCTCCTTAACTGGAGTAACAATCCTATTCTTTAATGCAAATATGTATTTCTTAGGCAATGGAGCGTTATAACAACAACTCGCATGGCATTTAGATATATCACACTTAATCATAAGAAGTAATAATCTCCACATTCAAATGCCCAAATAACATGCTGTAATTCCCAATTCTCATGCCATCTTGTGCCATCCTTATCACATATGACATTCAGAGTATCTCCACTTATTGATTGCGGTTCAACTCTTCCAGTAAAAGCACCATTTCTACCAGAGAAAGGTTTGCCTTCTTCTAATTGCTTCAGTATATCCATTTCATTATTAGCTTTAAAAGTTGGCGGAGCTAGCTCACTTCACAGTGGACTAACCCCTTGATATTTGTCTTCAAAAACCTTCTTTAGTTGTCTTCTCCCTTTCTACGGAGTTTAGATACCATGATAGCTGCTCCAAGAAGAGATTTGAGTTCCTTAGGCATATTCTCAAGAATTTCCTTAACAGGATTCTCATCATCCTCTTCTTTATGGTTCTCAAATGCAGCCAGTACATTAGTTACCGACTCGGCATCTTCTGTAGAGATTGAGAATGTCTCACCACCGAATACTGATGCTTCCATTCTTTTAACATCAACATGGGCAACATCATTGCCATCAATGTTAAATATGAAAGCTCCGCAGTCCTTGCATTGCTTTACTCCGAGTTCTTCAACTACACGTCCAACGTAAACGGGTGCTTTGCCTACTGCAAGCAGGGCAAACGGTTCGAGAATATTAGATAACTTGCTTATTAATGATGGGTACTGTTCTTTAGTTCCATTCAAAATTGCGTCAATCTTTTTCATGCTAAATCCTTATTTTTAAGTTGAATAATAAAAATGCCTAATAACACACATAATACCAGAGGAATCCATAAGGATGCTCTAGTACATTGCCAGCCTAAGTATCCTACCATTAGTAGGAACAATGCCTTAGTCAATCTTGCTTTCCACATACTTATCAAGATTAGTACGTGATAACAAGATACATACACTCCAATCCATTTTGGATTCGTCACACATCTCTTTAGCTGACTTGATGTATTCAGTACAATCATCAACTATAGTTTTGTGCTGCTCTTCGGTGATTTCACCCTTGTGGAGCTTAGCATCTGTCTGTTCGATTATAGATGCCATTTCAGCTACAGAATAGGCAATAATACCTAACTGAATGTCTTGGTTCAACACTTGAGCACGATTCACTAATTTGTTCTTTTCAATTTTCATTGTCGATTAGTTATTAAATTAAACAATATGACCAATTAGTTTCACCTATTAATAGGTTACTTATAGCATCGCCACGTAAAGGCTTAGTCATGATGCCGACCCCTTCACGGGGGGGGTATGGAATTATATCCATCTAAAATGAATAATTATGCAGAAGATTGCATTTTACACCTAAAACTTATCATTTGGCTATAAATAATTAGTAAGCTTAATAAGCCATGAAATTACATTAGCGTAATCAGTACTGATTCATTAGTATTACTCTGATATTCACTAAAACCGGATCAGCAGTAGTTCGGGTACATAATTAGATATACAGAAAGATAAGAAACTGGCGTCCTCAACGTCTTGGAAATACTGAAACTAATACTCTTAGAGCTAGTGTGGTTCATTGTCTATAATCTACATCATTAGTAGAGATTGTTGCTACTACGGTAGAAACACTTCGGCGTGCGGTTAAAGACAACTAGTTACACACATTAGTCAATATCTTTTATATTGAGTTTTTTAAAATGTCAGATAAGCTGACTAAATGTTTAAAGCTTAATGTTCAAACATGACCTGGTGTTAAGCTCACGATTTAAAGTCATTATATAAACTTTAGACTTTTGAGACCTACAACCATACTTGGTGCTCTGAGTATCCACGCTTTTATGTACACTATTAAACGCTTCTTCTTATACCAAGTGAGCACAGGTCTTGGGCTACTCGACTCACAGTAATCAATCACTAAACTTTTAGATGATTGCACTTGTGCTTTCACTTATTCCCCTCGCGGAGAACCTGCCTTAATTATGGATAAACGGTGCTAGCTATTAAACTAGCACCCATTACGTAGGTTTATTCAAATGTTCCAGACACATAGGTGATACATATTCTTACTTGCGTATATTATCGTTATAAGTACGTCTATTGTCCTGGAATGTGTCTCTGAGAGCTTCCGCTTCTCTAGGATTAATTTCTACAGTTTCAGCCTTAATATTAGTTTTGATTACTTTCATGTAGATTAGTTATTTTATTGTTATTTTACTTTTCTTTACTGCATTTATACCAGAATACACAAGTTAGTACTCCAATAATGATGGCTATGACCGAAGCCATGCCATCAGAGATGAATATACCACTACTTAATAGAATCATAATATTCTTCTTTTAGAACGTTAGCAATTCCATTTAATACATAGTGAGGAACATTGCCAGATAGCTGGAACCAAGGTTCTCCCACTTCATTAGTAGTATATATTACAGCCATCCTAACTTTATGAACTTTAATGACACGAGGACGTCTATCAGATGTCTTTAGGTCATTGTATTTGTTAAGATGAGCATAGAACGCATCATCGTCATCTGGTATGTCATTCCATTTAGAGGTTTTAGACTCCTTTAAGAATGGTTGACAAGGGATGAGCTTAGCAGGTTTGTCTATCTCTTCTCCATTAGGTAAAGAGACAAACTTGTTGTTGTACTTTGCAACGATTGCCTTAGTATCAGGCAAGTAAAATAGTTTCATAATTTAATCCTCCAATTATAGGTTTATACGATTAGTTAAAATTTGCCCATCCTTTACAGCGATAGGCGTTCTGTATAATTATTTGCATTCTCTAATACATATTATATTAGTTTTTGCAATTGTGCACATTGGTTTACCATTTGAATTAAGTGGTTGTACAAACCCTTCATCTTCATGATATTCGTTACAGTATACATAGTCTTTACCGTAACGATATTTAAACTCAATTCTGTACTTCATTATCCTTCGATTTTCTCAGGTGTATATCCTTTAGACATCCAATGATTGATTAAATCAACAAATGGCTTGAAATAGTTAAGAGTTGCATATATTCTTGCCTCGTAACTATCTTCAAGATGCAGTTGATTGTTATCATGCTTTATGAAATGAGCTATCTTAATTGGTTCTCCTTGATTGATGTTTAATAAACAATTTCCAAGAGATTCAGCCATCATTGTATGTACTACGTTTTGCCAGCCTGAGGTATAATCACCTTGATTTGCAATATTCCATCCAATGATTTCATACCAATTTAAAGAGCTATTTCTAGCGTTTGCCATTTCAGCTTGCATTTTCTCTTTAAAGGATGCATCTTCACTAACAATTACATCAGGAAATGGATTAGCATAATTCTTTGGATGAACTTCTTTATTCCAAAAAGCAGCTGCTTCTTTATCCAATTCACCCATTGTCATTGCTTTACCTTCTGCGTTCAAAATTCTAAATGAATTCATAATGTATTACACTTTACCCACCAAGTGTGAAGTTTTACGATTAGTTACTACCATCTGCATTTGTAGAGGCTTTGGACTCTATATTGGTGTTAATACACTAATATGCTGCATTACAATAATTTGAAGTATATATGTACACACATTTAGAACCAAACCCTTAATTTGGGTATATTTGGAATTTAATTCTTTAGAGCTTGTGTCTAAATGTGTGTACAGTTACAAATGTCCCTCAAAGAGGAATCCATTTCAGGACTGCCCAGTTGCAAAAGTCGAGCGGAGTTATTAGCGCCCAGAAGCTTTTGTCTTGGGGTAATGAACTCGTATCTAAGACTTGATATATATTATCATTAGTCCTAATACGATACTTATCCATTACCCAAGCTTTAACTGTCTTTGTCCTTCGAGGTCTATTCGAGGACATTGATTTTCAGTACTGATGTTTCAGTCGGTCTGTCAGGTTGTCCGTTGAATCCTCTTCGGATAATAGGAACCATCTGAACACCAACAACTTCCAGAGTCTTACCGAACAACTTCTGCCATACCTCTTTCTTAGTAATACAGTTAGAAGTGTAATTGGTAATTGAGCCAGTAACGCTGACGTTCTGTTTAGTTTCACGATTCTGAACTGACTTCATGAGTGTACCGAGGAACAATTCCTTAACACTCTTCGTACCGTCAGATGCAGTGACTTCACACAATGCACGAGTAACAGGGTTCTGTCCTCTAGTCAGCGGAGTACAAATCCATTGTTCTGAATCAGCAGTAGCAGGAATGACAATCTTATCCCCAATATTGAACTGGGTTTCCGACAAGTCACGTCTTACTGGAGCGTCTTCAACTTCGAATGCTGCTGCACCCTTAACAATGTTACCACCAAGAGCTTTAGCTCTAGCTTCTGCATAATTAGTTGCAAAAGCGAAAAGGCTTTCGTTTGCCATAATCTTTAAAATTTATTTGAGTTTAACAATATTGCCTGTCTTTCCAGGCTGCCAACATATAGTGCTCTCCTAATGATTAACCACGTTTAGTTTATACTCCAGAACACAAAGAGTAGTGCGTTAAGATTTAGCACCATAACCAGATTTTATTTATACTCACCCTGAATGAGTTTGAATAAACTAATACACCAATACATAAAAGTATTTAGTATATTATTTTATTCAAATACATATCGAGGATGTGAGGAGTACTAGTATAAGGATGTAGCATTAGAAAGTTTTAAAGGGAGATTGTTAGTCTCCCCCTAATCCAGTTAAACAAGAATAGACTGCATTCTTGTATTCTTTAAGAAATAGGTCAATCCCATAATAATAGACTACCCCAAGTTTCTTAGCATCTTCTACGAACTCCTCCCACATTAGGTATTCAGTAATAAGTGATTTACGATTAGCTTCACAGAACACATATCTGTTAAATCGTTCATGTAGCATAGACCAACCCCTTGATTGTATTCCATAGAGTTCTTTCAATAGTTCGTATTGTCTTTCAACTGATTCTTTAGTTTGCATAATATAATGTATTTAATTGTTTTAAAAAGAAAGGAGAGTGCTGTCACCACTCTCCATTGTGTTAGGCAACCACGTCTATGCTGTAGACTGTGGTTGTGGTAGCTCTGTCTGGCTGCCCATTCCACCCTCTTCGGATGATTGGCACCTCGACTGCATTGGTCACCTTGAGCTTCTTGCCGCACAATTTCAACCAACCTTCCTTCTGCATGATGCAGTTGCGAAGTTCGTCGACAATCGTGCCAGTAACAGCTACGGTCTGCTTCGTCTCACGATTCTGCACCGATTTGGTGAGTGTACCGTAAAACAGCTCGCGTGCTGTAACTGTCCCGTCTGATGCGGTGACCTTGCAGACTGGACGAACCACTGCATTGCCTCCTTTAGCTACGGGACACGAAACCCATTGGTCACTATCCTTTGCAGGTATTTCCACGATGTCACCAACGTGAAACATTGCGTCCTCTAAGGAACGCCGCACAACTGTGTCGTTAGACTCGAAGGCATCTAAGCCAGTCTTAATCTCAACACCTAACTTGGCACAGAATGCCTTGTTGTACTCGATTGCAAAGCTGAATAATGTATCCATATGCTTCTAACGGTTTTACCCACACCGTAAAAGGGAAAGTTAATAATTCAAGGATATTCTGAAGATATTAATTAAGTAATAGTATATTATTCAAAAACTAAAACAGGGATTAACCCTGTCTTAGTCTTAACTGAATGAGAGTGTTAGCATGTTCCCACACCTCCTGAGAGACCTTTCCATAATATGGGTCAAGAAGGTCATAAGCTTTAATAGATGGTTGTTGCCCAACCATAACCATTAATGATAGTAAGTCATTAAGTTCTTTGTCTGTTAATGTATTCATAAGATAAGTATTAATGATTAGAAAATAAGGGAGATTACTCTCCCTCTTTAACTAAGTATGGTTCAATGATGTTATATTCATTGTAACTCACTTGTTCGATTGTCTTAGGTTCTCCATTACCCCAAACAATAATCTTCACATCGCAAAGTCTCTTCTTTAATAGCTTTGCTTTATAAGTTCCATTGATAATCTTCTCAATCATATTGTTAAATGTTAAAGTAAAAAAAATAAGGGAGTGTCGCCACTCCCATTAATGCTACTGTTCAGCGATGATTGCTTTGTATTCAGCTAAAGTAATCAATGCACCACAATAAAGAACGTATGTCGTATTCATAATTCTGATAACGGTTACACACAACCGCAAAGCCTAAGTTAATAATCAAAACCATAATGAAGATATATAACAAGTAATAGTATATAAAAGAAAAGAATTAAAGGGAGACAATCTCCCTTTTGAAAGCAGAGCACTATTGTTGCTCTGCAATCATTTCTTTGTACTCTTGTAAAGTAACCAAAACACCATTGAATAAAACGTATGTAGTTTGCATGACTGTATGACGGTTCACCTCTACACCGCAAGGTTTTAAGTTCAACAATTCAAGCAAAGACTGATGAAATATATTAGTAATAGTACAGGACAATTCTCTAAAACTTTTTGATTTTTCTTGAGTAACCCAGAGGGGGCGTTTTGTAGTACACTACCCTCCCTTTCATAATACACCTCATTTCACTTACTACATATCTCATAACAAACTCAGACTAAAGAATTTGCAATTCGCGAATTGCGAATCTAACAATTATCTACCAATAAAACTCAAATATTTATTGACTGGTCACCTCAATGGGGAGGGGCGTATTTTTGGAGTACCTAGTAATTGAGTTCACCTATATTAAGTATATTTAAGTATAACTCATTAGGTAATCTATTTAGAATGTATTATCTTTGTATTACCAAACAATAAGGAAGAAATAACGTATTAATTATAAAATTTTGAATTATGGCTAAAGAAGTAAAAGAAATTGTAACAACAGAAGAAGGTTGTAAATGTCAGTGTGGTTCTTGCGAACCTAAAGAGGATTCTATTGTATGGGGTAAGGCTATGGTGGCTAAACTGACAGTATTAGATAAAATCATATCAGGACTAGAGAATGGTGCTAATATTGAGCATTGTCTAACACTATCTAATATTTACAGAAATCTATGCAATTAAAAGCTATACTTGATAAGTATGATGTTGTAGAGGCACAAGTACTCTATAATAAAGCTGTAGAACTATTACAGCTAATTAGTGATGAAGAATTGGAAGAGATATTTACTAAGTATCCAGCATTGTTCTCTAAGATTACTAATGTTCATCTAACGCATGAACAGCTACTAAGAGACAAACAGGCTATTAAAGATGCTATTGATGTATTTATAGAGACAATTGAATCACGTAATTTATCTAAAGATGAATTTGATGCAATGACTCTGGATGATATTAAAGATTACTTGGATAGTATTATTACAAGTAAGATTCCAAGTCTTCACAGAATTATTAATGAACTAGAGGATAAGTTTAACAATGATTCCAGAAATCAGACAAATTAAAATGAATCTAACTCTGTTTGAGCAGGGTGTAGAAGAGTTTATGAAGAAGGCAGAACAGGTTAAGAATGATAACATAGAACTAGCTAAAGAGAATGATTCTTTAAAGAAGAGGATAGCTGAGCTAGAAGAAAAGCTGAAGAATAAATGATATACTACAGGGATAGAATGTGCTATATAGTCCTTCGAGAAGGAGACAGAACGGTACAAATTTCTCATACAGTCCCCACTAATCCTCAAATTGCTGAGGAGTTATTACATATGCACTTAGCCAAGGCTTATGAACAGATGGCAGAATTGATAAAGAATGACAAGAGAAGAGCGTTAGAAATTGAAACATATGGTAAGAATTACTGACAATAAAGAAATAAAGGAAGCTGTATTAGCAGGCTTACAAAGGAACAAGGAGAAGTATGGTAAAAGATACTGTCCTTGCTCCTTAGTAAGGGACGATAATACAGTATGTATGTGTAAAGAGTTTAGAGAAATGGAAGAGGGCATGTGCCATTGCCAACTATATATAAAGACTAAGGATGAAAGTATTCAGGGATGATAGGTCTGACAAAGTTCTTTTAATAGAGAAAGGTGATTTAGATAACAGTATAGCTAGTAAGCTGAGAGGTCATCATGTATCATATATAATTGCTCCAGTAGAGGCAAAGAATAATGAAATGTTCTTAAGACAAGCTGATTGCTGCATTAGCATACAAGGAACTTATTACGGTAAAATATTATATTATGAGTAATCAATTTACATTTATAACTGGTGAGAAGGGTGCAGCATTATTTAATTTAGCTGTTCTTAATTATTCTAATCCAATGCCTCCTGCACTCTACAATCTAAAGTGTAGAGCTATACAAGAAAGAGCTTATATACATCCAGGCTGGGACTATCTTAAATATCCAGCAGTAGAACTAGAAGTATGTTACTCTAACTTGACATCTAACAAGATGTATAATGAGGAATTAGATGAAGATGGTTATCCGATTCTTGTATTTGTAGGAAGATGCAATTCATTATAACAGTAATAGGAACTAGAGGATATGGTATAGACTATGGCGTTATAGACCCATTTCCATATAATGAGGTAGAATCATCCTTAGATAGACTCGGAGAGAATATATTATATGCTCTAAAGAATTTCTCAACACAGTGGGAAGACTCAATACTATCAGTAAAAATTAAAGGCGAACTTAGCTAAATGCTAGGCTCGCCTTTTTGTTTATTTCTGATACTCATGTATATTATTGAATTTTACACAAATACCACTCTTCATATATACTTCTACATCTTCGTCTTTAGTAAACCAATGCCAGCATTCCTTCTCGGTAGGGAAATGGTCTTGTTCAAATCTAATTGTCTTTAATGGCTTAGAATGTTTATCCTCTGTCCAAATCCAAACGTCCATCATAAAATGTCTCATAATTGTGTTGTGTTTAATTGTTAATAAAATTTAGGTAATATAATACCAATCATTCCTATCTCTAATGTTCATATCTCGTAATTGCTTCCCATCTAAATGATAATCACCGTCTCTAAAGTTCAACTCTTTAGTACCATAGTTCCAATAGAAGTATCCGTGCCAACCTGGAAGCATTAATATCTTACCAGTGGCAGCATGGAGTGTAGCTTGATTATAATTCATAGTACTAAGATTCCTAAAACTATTCCTAATAAATCTGCTAGTAAATCATCCCAGCTCCAACCTTTGTACTTTACTTCATCATAGGCTTCTTTACCAAATGAAGCTATTAGAGCTAGAGCAATTCCACTAACTACATTTAAGATTAATCCAAATATTACTACAATAGCAAAACAGCATATCATATGTAATATTTTATTACTCTTCAGGAATTTCTTTATTTGGTCTATCATGTTTATCAAATTTCTTCCAGATACCAGTTATTGAATCTATACCAAGTAGTGCCATACAGCATACTAAGAATGTATCTATCATTAATGGGGCTTGGATAACATGAACAGTACAATATAACAATACTACTATAGCTACTATCCATCCTAATACTCCACATACTCTCTTACTACTAATGCCAGAATGTGAAGTAACCATCCCCTTTATAAAGGTTATAAATTTCATGTTCTTAGAAATTAAACATCTGTATTCTACTAGCTACATCCGTTCCACTTCCAGATTTACTCCAATGTTTATCAGATGGGTTAGCCAATCCTTGTAGATACTTTCTAACTCCACCATTACCAGCTAACCATGCTCCACCTAACAATCCAAATTTAGTATATCCTTTTTGTGCAGCTAGCTCTAAATCTTGTTTATTAAACCCTCTTTCAAATTGCTTAGCTAATTTAATAGCAGCTTTAATCTGTAGTTTAGGATTATTCCTAAATGTATCTACATCTGTTCCAGCATAAGCAGAAATATTATTATATTTCTTACCATCTTGCATGAATTGGAAATATCCATAAGCAGGGGCACCAGCTCTATTCTGAATTGCACTATTAAATCCAGATTCTTGTTCAGCCATTTTAGTAAGGAACTGTCTATAGTTCTTAGCTTCTGGGTCTTCTTGCTCTACTTCATCATACCACTTATTAAATTCATCTAAACCCTTAGATGGCTTAATGTTAAATAGTTCTCTCTTCATAGGTTGTTCTTCTTTAATAACAGGTTGTTGTACATCTACTGGAGTTTCCACTTCCTTATTAATAATAGGTGTAGGTACATTATCAACTGGGAATCTATACTCCTCAAAGGTATTATCCATATTAAATGTGGGTCTTTCTATTGCATCATACCTAGTAAACCTCAATCCTTCTTGTCCCTTCCTAACTCTATTATTAGAATATGTAGGTCTGTCAGACTTCATGAACTTCTTCCTCATGTCTCTCTTGTTATTAAGAGTCTTAGAGTTCCTTACTAATGTAGAATCCTTAAACTTAAATCTCCTACCATCTGATACTAAACTTCCACCTTTCTTGAGAGTTAATAATGAACCTTGCATTAGAGGCTGTCTTCTTATGTATGGATTCTTAGGAATACTCTTAATACTATCCCAAACTCTCCTACTACCTATATAAATAGGATTCTCTTGTTGTAATATAAACGGAGTTCCAACCTTATCCATTAATGCAGCTTGTTTAGTAGCTCTTACTCCTTCTGCTACATTCTTCCCAGACCATCTTTTAGCATAGTCAGCTGGATTAAATTTCCACATATCTTGGGATATTTGAGTAAGCTTGCCCTTATTATTGTAGTCAATCTTTATAACATGACCTCCCACATCATCTATTGGTCCTGCATAATTAGTACCAGGTTGTCTAAAGGTTTGGAATCCATCTGGCATTTCAATAACCATATCACCTTCCTTACCTTGCAACTTACCTATACCATTAGAGTATTCATTGAACTCTTCTATATCTCTAAACCTTAATGGTCTAGAATCTTTAACTACAGATTGCATTTGGTATCTTCTATTCTCAATACCATGATATAACTTATTATACCTCTCACCATGACTGAACCCTTGACCCTTAGCTGGCTTAAATGATTGAGCTACTCTTTGAAACCAAGGACTTCTACTTATTAGTGGGTCATTCTTGAATAGATACATTCCTAATAAGTCCCTATCACCATTATTACCCTCTGGTGTTGCTGAACCAGTATATGTAGATTCATTACTCTTTATATCCTTTAGAGATACAGAAGCATTACCTTTAGTTCTTCTGCCTACTTTATAAGCTGCAACTCTAGCTGGAGTCTTCTCTACATTAGATAAGAATGGCATTACTCTATTAGCAGTAGCCATAGCAATGTTAGTAGGAGTACGTGCTTCTCTATTAAATATCCAATGATTCTTATTAAGAGCATTCCAACCTAAGTCAGCATCTCCCTTAATAAACTTAGTAGCTAATCCATTCTTAGTAATATTAAGTCCTTTACTTCCTCCGTATACTGCACCTGGGTTTAGATATTCTCCAACTTCAGACGGAATACCAGTCTTACCTTCAAGCCATTGTCCAAATCCACCAGTAGCATTATTAACAGTTTCACTACCTAATAATCCTCCCAGTACTGTAGCTGGAGTTGTTACTAATGCAGCTCCTGCCATTGCAGGCATTACTGTCCTTTCTAAGCCTACTAATGGATTAGTTTCATTCCTCATTGAAGATTTAAACCTCTCCTTAGCTCCTTTAATAGAATGCCAGTAGTCTCTGTTTCTCTCAGCAGCAGTTCTGGTATCAGTAGATGGTGTTCCTCCCAAATCAATAAGCTGGTCTTGTCTAGGTTTAGCCTTAATAATTTCTGGAACAATAGGTCTAGTTACTCTAGTATTATCCTGTTTAGCTACTATATTACCTTCCTGTAACTTCTTTATCCTCATATCTAATAATATTATTATGTAGTTTCTTGTGGCAGTTTGAGCAAACTACTATACATTTATTCATCTCCTTTATAAAAAGAGGAGTGGGAAGGTTCTTAACTGCTCTGGATATTGTATAGAGTTTATTCCTTATATGATGTAACTCTAAGCAGCAGTAAGTAGTCTCCCCACATATACAACATTCTTTCTTCCTCTCCCTTAATAAACTTTTGTTAATTTTAGCTGTTTCAGCATTCTCTGTCATAATTAATCATTAATGATGCCACTTAGCTGCATTCCTAGCGAAATTAGCTCTCTTCTTCTGTAATGGAGTAGCATTAGGATTATTAAGTACAGAACGTGCATGTTCTTGAACACTTTGTCCAGCTTTCTTAGCTGATGCTGTAAACTTACCTCTATTCTCTTTCTTAATATGGATACCACTTCCATTCTTACATCTTGGTATTAACTTACTTCCCTGTCTAAACATAGGAATACCCCCACAATCTACATTACTGCACATTTCCCTTAAAGAGACGTACATTGCCTTCAATTCTTTCTGATTTAGTTCCATAATTAAATAAGTTTATGTTTCATTTTTTTATTTACAAAATTAAAGCTAAATTTGCACATTATCAAATGAAAGGTAGTAAATTATAAATAATGGATTGATGAAAATGAATTAGAGTTTAATTTCAGACAGACTAACATTCAACAATTAAAGGAAATAGATTAATGTCGTTAAGTAGACTAGAAGCAATTTATGGCTGGATTAATAACTTAGGTCCAAACGTTAAGACTATCATTATTATAGTTTTATCAGTAATAGTAGTGGAAACTAGTTTTAGAGGTCATACGAAACTTATCTTACAAGATTATACTGAACAAGTCCAGCAGGAAAAGTACCTCGCTGAGGAATATACAAAGATAATCTCCCCTTCTATTAATGAATGCATTGAAAGAATATTGGTACAGGACAAGGATGCGTCTAATGTTATCCTATTGAATTATCACAATTCCTTGGTTAGTACTCATGGATTATCGTATAGATACCTTACAGCACTAACTGAGAAGAAGAGAGGTCTGGATACTAAGAGCTGTTTAAGAATATGGAAGGAGCTAGAATATACAAACTATGGAGATGAGATTGAAAAGATAAATGAGAATAAGTCTTTAAGAATGGATAGTATTCAACAATATAGCACAAGTCTGCCCAACTTAGTAGAGTTGTTACAACGTAGCAATGCTAAGTCAGCTGCCTTCTATAGGCTATCTGGAGTAGACGGACCTGTAGGAATGCTTGTGGTTATCTATCCTATTAAGAAGGAATATTACCTGGGATATTATCAATCTATAATAGCCCCATCTCTTCAACCTCTTACAACATGGTTAGATTATAATTCAGTAAAGGATAAATTTAAAAGGCTATATGAAAGTGGACAAGCGGAACCAGAACGTTTGCTACAACGATGAGAAGCATATGTACTGGGATGAAAATGGAGTATATGTATCAGTAACAACATTAATTGGCAAATTCTGCCAAGATTTTGATAAGGATTTCTGGTCAGGCTATAAAGCATTAGAGAAGTTATTATCAGCAGACGAATTTAAGGCTGAGAAGTCTCAGCTACTAAACACACATAAGATAGATGTTAAATACTTCTGCGATATGTATGGGTTTACTGTTAATGATTACAATAAAGCTCAACAAGATATTTTAGATGAGTGGCAGAAGACTAATGCTGAATCCTGCGAAAGGGGTTCTAAAATTCATGCAGAATTAGAAGGCAATTATACTTCTAAGAAGCAATGTGAATTAAGAAAGTTTGGACTTGGAGGTAAGTTTGAAGTAAATACTAATGACTCATTAATGGAGCGCAATAAGGATTTACTTGACATTGAGAAGGGAGTATTCCCTGAGTATATGATATATAGAAAGTCAGATGATGGTAAGTTTAGATTAGCAGGTCAGATCGACTTACTAATTAAGGACGGCAATGACATCTATATCATAGACTATAAGACTAATAAGAAATTGGATGATAAGTCATTCTTTGATAAGAGAACAAAGAAGTGTCAAATGATGAAGTATCCTATGAATAACATTATGGATTGTAACAAGATGCACTATGCATTACAGTTATCAACTTATGCCTGGATGCTTCAGAAGCTAAACCCTAAGTTCGTCGTTAAGAAATTAATACTTATACATTACGACCATCAAGGCAATGTTACAGAACATGAGCTTGACTATCTGAAGGATGATGTGGAAAGAATGTGTAGGTTCTATAAGAAGGAAGCTATATTAGAAGCCAGAAAGAATAGCAGAAGACCTATAGAATTCTAACAATACCTATATGAGTATCTTTCAAACAACTAGGTTTGAGATATTAGCAACTTTATGAACTAAATAGAATAATATGGGTCTTGGTGCTATTTTAAATGGACACACTAACGAGATGCTTGGGCTTAATAAGAATATATCAGAAGCCCGCATCCGTTTGTGTAAAGGATGTAAACTCTACAAGAAGAGTGTAGTATTGGGGGAGATATGTAACAGTAAGTTATGGGTAAACCCCGATAATGAAGATATAAGTACAGAGAAGAAAGATGGTTATATTAATGGATGTGGGTGCAGGTTAAGAGCTAAAACAACTTTGCCTACTGCGACGTGTCCTATAGGAAAATGGTAAATTTAATTTTTAATGAGTATGAATAGTTTAAGTACAGTAGAAGCAGTATTAAAGACAAAGAATCAATTGGTTAGAGGAGATGCTAATGGTAAGAATAGTTTAATGGGTAATGGAGAAGTATTTATTATGTCTCCTACTGTAGCTGAAATGGCTAAACAGGATGCTAAAGTAAAGTTCAATGAACAAGTTGAAGAAGCTAGAGCAGAATGGAATGCTAAAATTGATGAGCAGGAAAGACACGCTAAGATGATGGATGAGAAGATGAAGGACTTACAAATTGTCCCCATCAACAGTTATATACTAGTACAACCTTATGCTAAGAACCCATTCCAAAAGATGAAGGTAACAGAGTCAGGGTTGATACTTCCAGAATATACTGGTACATTTAAGAATCCTGATTCAGGAGAAATGGACCAAGAGGAGAACCTATCAGTTCAAGCATTAGTAATAGAGGCTAGTCCCTTATGTAAATTCGTAAAGGAAGGTGATATTATTTACTATAGAAGAGCTTGTGGAGTTCCTATTCCATTCTTCGGACAAGGATTTGAAGTTGTAGCAGAACCTCAAGTTCAAGTAGTAGTTAATTCTGGATTAAAAGATAGATATACAAAGGAATTTAAAAGTGATAATGCATAATGGAAGAGAAAGTTTATTTTATGCCAGGTGAGGTAGTAACTCTTAAGCAAGATATACCTAACAAGCCTGTAATGATTGTGGTTAAGAAGGAGACTATGAATATTAGAACTCATGGTGTTCCAAACGTAACAGAAGATTATTTTAAAGGTATTAGATGTAGATGGTTCTCTACAGAAGGAGTTTTGCAGGAAGCTATCTACAATACTAAGGATTTAGTTAAAGTATGATAAGTATGTTTCAACAGGGTGGGCAGATGAACGAAGAACAACAAGCGTTCACTGCCTATCTTATTAAAGTCCTAAACCCTAAAGATGCAGCGGACTTTGAGAACAAAGTAGCACAGCTATCAGAGAACGATTTAAAAGAGTTTTATAAACAATACAAAGCAATGGAAGGTAATCAAATTTCAATGGCTAAATTAGGAGCCAAGTTAAGTTATGTTCAAACCCTTAGAGGTGAGTGCCCAGAAGGATACGAGGTTGAGAAGTATATGGCTGGAGGCTGTGTTAAATGTAAGAAGAAAGCTGAGGGTGCTAAAGTAGTAGATATATTTAAGGATAAGTGTGGAGGTAAAGCTAAGAAGAGAGTTAAGAAGAATATGGGTGGAACCGTAGATAACTCTTGGTCAGTACCTAAAGACCAAAAGGGAGCTACAGTTAATAAGACTGATACCGTACACACTAGTAAAGGAGTATACAATGTTAGTAATAAGAAACTTCCTTATAAAAAGATGACACCAGCTGACTACAAGAAACTTCCCCATAACGAGAAAGTTAAAGTTGACCTAAAAGACCAAGAGAATGGTAGAGGCGGAGAAGGTGCTCATGTAGTTAAAAACAAAGGAATTGGTAAGAATTACTTCGGAGGAACAGTCCAAAGACGTATAATTAAACAGTAATTATTATGACAATATTTCTATATGATAATGTAAATCATGAATTGCGATTAAATGAGCCAGAGATTCTCCTTATTAAGGAGTTCGCTGAGCTGTGGACTAATGATAGAAATATCAGTAAGGAAGACCCAAAGGGTACTAAGAAACTAAGAGCATTCAAAGAGTTTACCTATATGTACCTAATGATTGATTGGCAATCACACTACTCACAATTTACTGAAGCAGAACGTAATGAGGCTGCTAAGCAGGATAGTGGTATTACAGAAGAGGAGTTTAACGACCCTCTGTTTAGGGCAGCATGTAGGAAATATAGAGAGATACAAGAATCAGCAAGAGACATTAAGTTAATAAGGGCAGCTCAGAATAAGGTAGATGAACTAATTGATTATTTCAATGAGGGTTCAGATTTACAAGAAAGAGACCCAATCACTGGTAAGCCAATCTTTAAGGCTAAAGATGTTATTGGTGAAATGTCATCTATATCTAAGGTATTAGATGAATTAGATGCCTTAGAAGCCCGTATTAAGAAGAAACAGAAAGCTGCTACAGGTCTTCGTGCTGGTGCTGTTGAGGGATATGTACCAAAACTAAAGTAATATGGCACGTGGAAGGAAACCTAAGAATAAATTACCAGAGTCCCCTACCGTCCAGGTCTTAGTTGAAAAGGTTACTGAGGTAGGGGAAACTACTGGAATACTAGAACAGAAGCTCACAGAATTTGGGTGGGATGTTAGGATTGGAGACCCAATAGACTATTTTGACTCTAATCTATCTTATGAACTTACTGGTTATAGACCTATTGATGGTACAAGAGGATTAGACTTTGACCCAGAATGGTTTATGGAAGCTAGACGAACTAAGGCTGCTACTGGTAAATACTGCAATGAACCAATGTTTGGTAAGGCTTATGGTGAGTTCTGGGACCAGGAATATGATAGATGTAGAAATGGTATGACTGTTAATGGTTATACTATTACTGGTGATAATTATTATTTTATAAATTACTACCAGTTGCCTAATCTATCTTCTGCTACTAAAGCTGGTGGTGGTCGTTCAGTAGACTTCCCGAATTTCTTCGTAAAACAATATGAGTACTTCCATTACATAGAGCTATGTAAAGTATTGAGAAAGAATGCCATTGGATTAAAAGCCAGAGGTGTTGGATTCTCAGAAATAGCTGCTGCCATCCTTATTAATGGTTATATAACAAGACCACACTTCAGAGGAGTAGTAGCTGCACAGCAGGAAGGTTATGTTGATGATACCCTTAGTAAGTGCTGGATGCAATTATCATACCTAGATGATAACACGGAAGATGGTATGAGAAAGCTAAGACAGGTTCACAACACAGCTAAATGGAAGAGAGCTTCTAGTAAGAATGTAGATGGTGTAGAATCTGGGTGGATGTCAGAGATTGAAGGTATTACAGCTGATAAGCCTAATAAGATTAGAGGTGACCGTACTGATATTCTGATGTACGAAGAAAGCGGTTCGTGGCCAAATTGGAAGAAAGCTTTCATTCAGGGTGATGCTTTGATTGATATTCAAGGACAGAGATTCGGTATTAAACTAGCTTGGGGTACAGGTGGTGATAGTGGTCCTGCATTAGAAGGTGTAGCTGCTGCATTCCATGACCCCAGAGGATATGATGTTCTTCCTTATAAACATAACTATACTAAAGAAGGTACTTATGTAGAAACTGCATATTTCATTCCTGCATATACTATTGTTACTGCTCCAGGATATGTTGACAATAGAGGATGGACAGACCCAGAGAAAGGTAAAGAGTTCTACTTAGCTAAGAGAGCTACTAAGTTAGCTGACCCTAAGGGATTAATGCTATACTCTGCTGAGTATTGCTTTACTCCTGATGAAGCATTAGCTTTGGAAGGTGATAATCAGTTCAATACTGTATTATTAACAGAACAGTTAGCTGCAATTAAATTACATAAGATTACTCCACAAGAGTTAAAGCCTAAATGGGGACAATTAGAATATACATTCCAAAACAATGTACATTCAGAGGAAGCTAAGAATGGAGTAAGGTTCATCCCTAGTGATAAAGGTAAAGTTTGCATTATTGAACATCCTATTAAGAGTGAGAATGGTTCAGACTTTAGAAATCTGTATGTAGCTGGTATTGACGGTATTGATATGGGTATGAATGATACATCAGATAGCACAAGAGACCCATCAGACTTCTGTGTTGTAGTTAAGAAGAGATGCTTTGGTTTACAAGAACCAATGTATGTTTGTGTCTACAAGGACAGACCTAACAACCTTGAAGAGGCATATAGAACTACCTTAAAGATATTGGAATATTATAACTGTAAGGCTTGTCTGGAATCTACTCGTATTAGTATTCTTACTTGGTTTAGAACTAAACATAAGGAAGAGAGATTCTTAATGAGAAGACCTAGAGCTACTCAATCAGATATACAAGCTGGTAAGAGTAGACAATTTGGTGCTCCAGCAACTGAGGCAGTTATTCAACATCAGTTAGACCTTATTGATTGTTACATCAATGACTATTGTCATAATATGTGGTTTGAGCCAATGATTAACGAGCTTATCACTTACTCATACGAGAATAAGAGAAAGTTTGATATTGTGGCTGCAATGGGTATGGCTGAACTGGGAGATGAAGAATTAAGTGGTATTCCACCACAGGAAGCTGATAATGGGGGTAGGAAGCTAAGACTATTTGGTTACTGGACTGATGAATATGGCATTAAACATAAGGGAGTTATTCCAGACAAACAGTCTATAGTACCTAAGTTTAACTTATTCCCTACACAATATTATGACGACACAGGACATCGAACAAGCGATACGAGATTTAATTAAATCTTTGTATTGTGTAGAGTATCAAGGAGTCCTAAAGGTTTACGAAACCACTTATAAATTTCCAGGTGAGGAACCTGAGCACGTGGGATATAGAATGGACCTTGGACTTAATAAAGATGAGAAGCCATTGTCCATTGCGTGTGATGGGACGGCTGAGGAATTTATGAAGTTTATTGAGAAAGAATTAAAGGAGAGAAGCTTAGTAAGAACTAAGTACTTCACTGCCATACAATTATATGATTACGAAGATGAGTGCAAAGCAAAGAAGTGATGATTATTTGATAGAGAAGATTGACAAAGCTGTAAATGAGTTAGTCTTCAACAAATGGAAGTTACAGAAGGCATACAACTATTATAACGGTAAGAGAGACGCCGAGCAATTTAGGTATCTTGAAGAAAACTTTGGAATAGGTAATCCTACTTCTATTGAGTTCACTCCTCTTATAAAGAAACACGTTGATGCTTTAATTGGAGAGTATTTAGACATTCCAATTCTTCCAAAGGTATCTTGCAAAGATAAGGAAACAATCTCCAAGATTACTAGACAGAAGGAGTTAGAAATAAGTCAGCAAGTCTATACATTCTTACAGAAGCATTTGAACAATCAGATTCTAGCCTTTATAGGAGGGGGTAATGTTAGTGATGCTTCAGTTGAGGCAGACATAGAGAAGCTAATTGAAGATATTAATAATAACTTCATTAGTGACTATGAGATAGCTGCACAAAACGTTATTGAGTATGTAATCCAATCAAGGAACACTGACCTGGCTAATAAACTAAAGGCACTGTTATTAGACTTACTTGTTACTGGATGCTCATTCTATAAGGTCAAACCATCAGCCAGTGGAACTAATATTAGTATTGATGTTCTTAACCCATTAAACACATTTGTTGATAGAAACCCTGAATCTCCTTATGTAAAGGATAGTTACAGGGTTGTGATTAGGAAATGGATGACTAAACAGCAGATTCTTGTTGAGTATGGCAAAGACCTAAGTGATGAGAGTAGAGCTGAGTTAGAGGATATGTATGAACATTACTCTGATAGTTCTTATATGTATATTAGAGCTATGGAGAATCAAGTAGGATGTAGACCTATTATGGAAGGCGAGGGTGCTGGATTAGATGCTGGTAAAGGTATTGTTCCAGGATTCCCCGCAGATACTTATGAGTCATTCAACTATAAGCTATTACCAGTCTATGAAACTGAATGGATTGACATAGATAAGGAAGGTGATGAGTATGTTCAGAATAGGTACGAGGGAGTTAGAATAGGACAGTCAATATATGTTCTTACTGGTAAATCAGAGAATGTAATTAGAACTAAGGATGCTCCTACTAAATGCGGACTATCTGTTAATGGTGTATATCTGGTTAATAGGGATAATGTCCCACAATCTTTAGTATTACAATGTGCACACCTACAAGACAAGTATGACTTAATTACTTACTTTAGAGATAATATTCTAGCTAATAGTGGTACTGATGGAGACTGGCTAGACTTATCAATGCTTCCAACTATATTAGGCGATGACCTTACTGAAAGAATACAGAAGTGGATAGCATTTAAGAAGACTGGAGTAGCCTTAGTAGATACAAGTCAAGAAGGTAGAGCATTTAATAACAATACTTCATTTGCTGGATTTACTGATACTATTAAAGTACAAACAATCCAAGCATTTGACTTAGCATTACAGAGAGTAGAAGACCAGACTTCGTCTATCACAGGAGTATTTAGGGAAAGGTTAAATGGTATCCAACAGAAGGATGCTGTTAGTAATGTAGAAGCTGGAGCAAGGAACTCCTATACAATTACTAAACCATTCTATCAGACTATGGATACATTGTCAATAGACATCCTTAGAGACTGTCTTGATATAGCTAAGATAGTATGGAAGAAAGGATTAACTGGAACTCTAATTCTTGGAGATAAGTTACAAAAGGTATTCACAGCATTACCAGAGCATTTCACCCATACTGATTACGATGTACACATTGTGCCAAGTACTCAGATTATGAAGGAGATGCAGAACGTTCAGCAAATCATTATTGAGCTTATAAAGAGTGGTCAATTAGACCCAGATATGATTGTTGATGCTTTAACTGCCAGAAGTCTTACTGAACTGAAAGCTAAGGTTACTAAAGCATTTGCTAAGAAGAAGAAGGAGATGAATGAGATGGGTCAGATGCAACAACAGCTTGAACAATTACAACAAGAGAATCAGAAGTTACAACAACAACTACAACAAGCTCAAGGTAAGATTGAAAGTCTTAATGAGGCTAAGTTGGAGATTGAAAGACAGAAGGTTCAGAATGAAGCTGATATTAACTGGTATAATGCCAGGACTCAAAGAGACAAATCTCAGAGTGATGCTGATAATGATACTAAGAGAACAGACATTGAATATGCTCAATTATTCGATGGTAATCAAATGAATAACGAAGTTAAAAACGCATAAGAATGATTAATCTCAATCAAAATGAAAGACCAACCTCCCTGCAAGTAAGTAGACTATCTCTACTACCTGCAGGTGACTTTGAGTTACCTTATGGAAGTAATGCAGTTCTTGTTAAGAATATTACTGAAGATAATGTAACAGTAGAGGTGTTGTTAAAAGATTCAGAGGGTCAGTATATAGCTACTGTGTTCTATCCTGGATGGAATCCTGAATTAGTTATAGGAATTAAAGCTGTACCTGAAAACACATTACAAGTAGGTAACTAACATGGGAATTTATATTGGCATTGGTAACCATATTGGGAGAGCCAATCTGAAGGTTATCTCAGTTGTAGTTAGAATTATAGATAGAGGTACTGGGCTACCTTTAGTAGGAGCCATAGTTATCTTTAAAGGTAAGGAGTACATAACTGATGCCAATGGACAAGTAATATTAAAAGGATTTGAGAACAGCAGTTATCCACTGATAGTCAAGAGACAAGGACATGAATCTGTTGTTGTAGACAAGTGGAAGTTAGAGAATGGGGACATTTATCTTACTGATGTTACTAGAAATATTCTTGCCGAAATTGGCGTTAATATACTTACAGAAGATGGTGGTCTAATCTTTAGGGATTTGGCAAACATTATATTAGAAGATGGTAAATTTATGGTTACAGAAAATGGTGATTTAATTTTATTTGAATAATGGCAGCAACTGACATTAAAATCTCTCAAATGACCCCTGCTACGACACTGGCTGGTGATGAGTTAATCCCTATCGTTCAGAATGGGGCTAATAAGTCAACTACTGTTAATAAGGTAATTGAAGGTTTAGCTACAGAACAGTGGGTAACTGATGCAATAGCTGATGCAGGTGGTAAAGTTCTTGTTGTTACAGAACTACCAGCTAAGGGTAATCCCAATACCATTTACATGGTTCCTAATGAAGGCTCTAGAGCCAACGATGTATATGATGAATATATATGGATGGTTACTAGTGAGAAGACTGGATGGGAGTTCTTAGGTAATAAGCACGTAGAGGTAGACCTAACAGGTTACTACAACAAGACACAAGTAGATAAAGCTATTGAGGATTCTGAGGCAAGAAGCACAGCTGCTATTGCTCTAAAAGTTGATAAGGTAGACGGTAAGCAGTTATCTACTAACGACTACACAACAGCTGAGAAGCAAGAAGTAGCAAAGATAGCTAATAAGGTGGATAAGGTTGAAGGTAAACAATTATCTACAGAAGATTATACAACAGCTGAGAAGACTAAACTACAAGGTGTGGCAGCTAATGCTAACAACTATGTACACCCTACTACAGCAGGTAACAAACATATTCCAGCTGGAGGAGCTAAAGGACAAATCCTAGTAAATACTGGTGATGGAACAGCTGAATGGCAAGATAACCAAGGCGGAGGAGGAATTGATTACACTGGATTAGAAGACATTTACTCCTACGGAGTTGAATGGGATTCTACAGTAGCAGACCCAACACTAACTAGAATTGGTAATCCATTACTACATAAGTCATTACCAGTACAATCTCAGTATAAAGGTTGTGTAGCTGACGGAGCTACGATTAATTATTACCTAGACCCTAATGACTGGTCCAAGAAAGCTGACGGAAGTGATTCAGTACTTGATGGAACTGATGGTACTGTAAGGGTACACATTCCTAAGTTCTATGGTAAGTCTGGAGTTGAAGGTACTAAGAGATGGGTTAGAATGTCTACTATTAAAATGGATGATACGTGGATTGAGATTCCAGAAATGTTAGTAGATGCTTATAGAAGCACTGTTGATACTACTGTATCCGCAACTCCTAAAGCTGTATCAGTTGTTAATACCACTACTCAGTTCAGGGGTGGAGGTAACAGAACAGCTAATGACACATATTTGGAGACAGATAAGTTTAGGAGTGATTTAGGTAAGCCAAGAACTAATATCTCAAGAGCAAACATGAGAACTTATGCTACTAATGCTGGTTCAGAAATGCTATGCTATGAATATTACAAGTGGATATTCTACTGGGCTTGGGTTATCGAGTATGCTACACTAAACTCACAGAAGGCTTACACTGCTGACTTAACAGCTGATGGTTATCATCAAGGTGGACTAGGAGATGGTGTTACTACATGGGATGGAACTAACTGGAATAACTATAATGGTTATTACCCATTAACACCATGCGGATACTGTAATGATATTGGTAACTTTACTGGAGTTAAGGATTTAGTTATTCCTGAAACAGTAATAAATGAGTCTACGACAGTAGCATCTAAAACATTCAAGGTTCCAAGATGGAGAGGATTCGATAATCCATTCGGAGACATCTGGACTAACTTGGATGGCATTATCCTAGAGAGAACAGAAGCTAATCAACCAAGTAGTGTGTACACTACTACTGACCCAACAGCATTCGGAGACGATAATACTGCTAAAGGTAAGATGACTGTTGCTGGTACAGAAGTAGCAGCTGATGGATGGACAAAGGACTTTGACCTTGGAGAAACTGGTGAAATCATACCTTCAGTAGTTGGCGGTTCTGCTACTACTTACATGTGTGACTATCACTACTGCAATGCTTCAAGCACAGCATTAAGAACGCTCATCGTTGGCGGCCGCGCTCATACTGGTGGTAATGCTGGTCTTGGCTACTTTCATTCTGATAATGGGGTCGGTTATGCTCATGCGTATGTGGGCTTCAGAACACTAAATAAGGCAGTTTAACAAAATATACAATAGATAGAATACGAGATTAGGGTACTATTTACCTACATACTGTTGGTGCTGGACAAGTTATATTTACTATAAAACACTCATCGTTAGCAGCAACGCTAATAATGGTAGTAATGCTAGTCTTAGCTACTTCAATTCTAATAATGGAGTCAGTAATGCTAATACGAATGTAGGCTTATTATATATTTCTTTATTTAGGTAATTTGGTTTTCATTTTACAGTCTAAATAGTACCCTTGCCTCTTGGCAAAAGACAACGTAGTATTTAATAACTGGGTGTTAGTAGGTTAAGTCTCGAAAGCTTCCATAATAAATATATAAGACTTGAAACGTATAGGTTATTTACATGAGAAGGTTTATGATATAGAGAATATTGAGAAAGCTGATGATAAGGCTAGAAAGCATAAGTCAGCTAGATGGGGAATCCTCAAGCATGACAGGAATAGACAGGAGGAGAATGAGAGGTTATCTGAGCAATTAAAAGACTTAGTATATGAAACCTCTGAGTATAGTACGTTTAAGATATACGAACCTAAAGAAAGGTTGATATTTAGACTACCATACTATCCAGATAGGATAACACATCACGCTATAATGAACGTGATGGAACCTATTTGGACTAAAATATTTATTAAGCAAACTTACTCTTGCATCAAAGATAGAGGAATTCATAATGTAGCTTATGACCTAAGAGCGGCATTAACTAAACATCCAGAGGAGACAATGTACTGTCTTAAGATGGATGTCAGAAAGTTTTACCCATCTGTTAATCACGACATACTATGTGAAATCATTAAGAAGAAGATTAAAGACCAAGGTCTTTTACTATTGCTTATTGAAATCATATATTCTGCCGACAGAGTTCCTATAGGTAATTACTTATCGCAGTTCTTCGCTAATCTGTACTTAGCTTACTTTGACCATTGGGTCAAGGAAGAGTTGAAATGTAAATTCTATTTCAGGTATGCTGATGATATTGTAATTCTCAGCAGTGATAAGAACTTCTTGAGAACAGTACTTATAGCAATTAAGATGTACTTGAAGGAGGTTCTAAATTTAAGGTTAAAATCAAATTACCAAATATTCCCAGTAGATGATAGAGGTATAGACTTTGTAGGTTATAGGTTCTATCATACCCATGTATTACTAAGGAAGTCAATTAAGATTAGACTATTCAGACTTGTTAGGAAATATCAGTCTGGTAAGATTGACAGACAGGAATTGAGAAGGAGAATGCAATCATACTTTGGTTGGCTAAAGTTCTGTAATTCTAAGAATCTATTAAGAAAGATTCAAAGAGATACAGGTTTAAGGTTCTCTAATTGGGATGGGAAGAAGTCTAATATTTCAAGATTTTATAACAAGTATATTCATGTTGTAGATATGGTTAGCTATAGCAAGTGTTTTAGGGTTAACTTTGTGTACAATAACAAATCTTATTACTTTGAGAGCAAGAGTAGGGACCTATTCTACTCTCTAACCAGATATTCATTCCCAGTAAATTTTAAAATAAGACCTTATGTTAGAACCAAGAAGAATAGAAATGAATGTACAACCTAACTCAATAGAGAAACTAGGTAATGGCACATATTACTATAACTATGACATTAAGTCAAAGGTGGTTGATGTTATAGACCCAGAAACAGAAGATGTAACACAAGAAACAAGGTGGACATATGTTCAGGTTCATCTACATGGTCAACCAGACCATAAAGAATGCATTAAAGCTATTATTAGGCAGTATGTAGACCAAGATGAAGAGTTTGATTTAATCAACAGCTCCAACAGTATTGTATTAGGATTATCTGATAATCAAACTGATAGACAGAAATACCTAGACTATCTTACACTAGTAGGAGAAATCAAAACTAAAGTTAGAGCTGACTTCAACGTATAATTATGGATTCAGTATTTAAAATATGCAAGAAAGGTGCTTGTGGTATTACGATAACTGGATTGGAGAGGGATAATGACGAGTACTTAAACGAGACTGATGGAATCACAGTTAGTACTCGTAGTTATGCCTATAGCCAAACAATTACTCTTAATGCTATAACAAGTATTAAGTCTTCAGGAGACGAAGTAACTCAGAAGTATGATGTTGTAGAACACGTTATAGACTGCATTGATGAATCCGAATTAGAGATGCCCATTGATGGTCTATATGAAGTTACACATATAATTCTGCCAACTGATGTATGGTTGAAGTATGTGTTAGAGAGAAATCCCACTGCACTAACAGCTTATAATTCTGTTTATTACTACGATACAGAGTCTGAGACATTCATGAAGTATGTTGATGAAGAGTCTATTGCAGTAACTGTAGAGGAAATATTAGAGGTGAATGCTATGCCTCCAGCTACTGTTACAGAGAAGACTACTACAATCATTAGAGGTGATAAGAACACATTCTGTGTTTGTCATATTAATGAATGTTTCTATAGACTATGTAAGAATCTTTTAGGAGACTTACCAGGAAGATGTAAGAATAGAACTGATGATGTTAAGATGCTAATCTATAATAGAGATATTATATGGATGGCAATTAATGTTATCAAGTACTTAATTGAGTTAGGTCAATACTATGAGGCTCAGAGAGTCTTAGAAGACATTACTCAATGTGGAGGAATTTGTAAAGATGTTATGGTTGATAAGAATACTATAGGAGGAGGTGGTTGTGGATGCAATAACTAACCTTAAGAAGAAAGTAATCAAAGACTTTGACAAATTCCTTAAGAGGCTAAATAAGGGATACGTAGAAGACTATAGTATGATTCTACACCAAATATCCTTTATTCAGACTTGTCAATACTTTGATAAGATAGATGGAATATACGAATTTCTAATGAATAATTAACATGGCAATAGAAAGGGATACAAGACGTTATGCCTGTATTCATGATTTAAATAATTATTTCAAGAAGAAAGACTTATTGGGTGGTTTAACTGATTTAGAGCAGGAACAACTAAGGAAGAACATAGGTATCATTGATTATACTGGAGAAGGTGGACAATCCAAACCATTAGAAGTTACCTATGCAGTACTCAATGATAATATAGGTAAGAAGAGTTTAGTAACAGGGGCAAGGTATGTTATTGCAGACTTTCAAACTATCTATTCTTCTAACGTTACTAATAGTTCTGGTCAGAAGGTTACGTGGGGCACTGATAGCTCCACTAACCCCTCACCTATTTGGAAGCTAATTGTAACAGCTATTACTAACAATAGGTTAGACCCAAGGGTTGTTATTGATGATAATAAAATGAAGGATTGGGTTATTGAATATGACCCGACTAAAGAAACTCTTGAAGATGGTATTACTACCAAAGGTAGAATAACCTTTATGAGAGACAATCACTTCAACTCAGCATACTATGACTTTAAGAATATTAAGTTCAGAAGAACTGCTGATGAATTAGACAACACTAATCTTAATCTTGGAGCAGCATATGGAGATTTCTACACATTCTCAGACTTAACTGGTGGAGTTATTACTGACAGTTCAGAATTACATAATACTAAACATAACGAATTAAAACAAGGGTGTACTAACAACATATTCTTGGGAGATACTTATGACAATGTATTGGAAGCTGACTGTAAGGGTAATACATTCCTTAGAGGCTGTCATGATACAACTTTAAGGTGGAACTCTGTTAATAATATGTTTAATGAGAATGTATGTTACATGGAAGGTTCATTATATAACAAGGTATTCCCTATTGGAGATACTAGTTTATCAATGACCATTACTAAAACAATTCATAAGGTCAATGAAGCTACAATCATATCCTTCTTAGACCCTATGACATATGCTTATCAAATTATTCAAATCTAAAATATGGCAGAGTTTATACGTCTTGACGAACAAGAACAAGAAACTCCCATTTTACCTGACTACCCACATTCTATTTCTAACATAAAGCCAGATACTAAAATAATTGATGGTGTTATAGAGAAAGAAGAAGTAGAGGGAATTTGTGCTGACTATGGTGTTATTACAATAGACAAGATAGACAGTGTAAAAATAGAAGAGGAAGGAGTAGACCACATCTGTATTAAGGATGATTGTGATACTTCTAAATATTATGGGTGTACTGGCGGGGATGATGGATTCCAAAAGGAGAATCTATTCTCAGAGTTAACTGATGAGTATCAGAGAACTATAGCCAGAATTAATCTTGGTATAGCAGATGAATATGCTCTAAAGTGGGGAAACATCAAAGGTAACTTGTCTAATCAAAAAGATTTATATACCTTTGTAACTGATTCAATAGCCTTTGACATTAATAAGGTTATTGATGAAATTAACCTCAAGCTCGCTCAATGGGCATGTGAGATAGAAATTAGATTTAAGAACAAAGCTGATATATTCTCTCCAAGCTTTGCTGGAACTCCTACTACTACATTGCCCTTGATGACAGATAATTCTAACAGAATTGCCTCTACTGAATGGGTTAATGCTAAAATTGCAGCTGCATCTATTGATGATAACGTCAAGGCTATATCTCTAGACCCTGAGTATATGTGTTATGGAGATGAACCTACTGATGTAAAGGTTACTTGGGAATACCATAAGGATGTTATTGAGCAATCTATCAATGGCGTTACACTAAGTCCAGAAGTGCGAGAGTATATCTTTACTAATAGGACTACATCTATGGTAGTTACTCTTAAGTACAAGTATGAAGATATTAGTGCTACGAGAGTTGTTACATTTGACATTAAATATCCAAATTATTTTGGAACTTCTCCAGACTATACACAGTTAGATAGAACTATTGATAATGTCTACACAGTAAATGCTGGAGCTGGTGAGTATATATATGTTATGATTCCTAATGGGGCTAACACAGTTCTGGGAGTTAGTAGTGTCATAGGTGGATTCAAGTTACTTGGAACACAGGAGATATTTAGTAATCTGTACTACATATTTAAGAGTGCTCATGCAGGGTTAGGAGAGACAACTGTAGAGATACTTGACCAGAGCGGTTATAATCCTGAGACTATTGATACTACAACTATACGAGAACTATTAGCAGCTAAGGCTGACAAACATACAGTATATACTAAGGATGAGGTTGATGATAAACTTGCAGCTATTGAAGGCGGAGACATACAGCTTAATAACTACTATACTAAGCAGGAAGTAGATGCTAAGATTCCAGATGTCTCTGGTAAAGCTGATAAGAGTGAGATACCCACTAAAGTCTCTCAATTAGAGAATGACTCAGAGTATCTAACTGAAGTTCCTGAAGAGTATGTTACCGATAAGGAACTAGAAGCTAAAGGTTATCTAACAGAAGAGTTAGAGCCTCAATTTGCTGCTAGTGCTGCTAAGAACATAAATCAGCAGGATATTGATAGTTGGAACAACAAGGTTGACAAGCAGGTTGGAATGGGTTTATCAGAGCAGAGCTTTACTACTGCTGAGAAAGCTAAACTGCAAGGTCTTACTAACTACAATGACTCTGGAATTAGAAAGTCTATAACTAACTTATCTAGTGAAGTAGATAAGAAAGCTAATAAGACTGACATTCCAGATATTAGTAGTAAGGCAGATAAGACTGAAATACCTACCAGAGTATCACAGTTAGAGAATGACAAGGGCTATATAAACTCAATACCAGATAACTTAGTTACTGAACAAGAGTTAGAAGCTAAAGGTTATTTAACTGAGTTTGTAGAAACTGACCCTACTGTTCCCTCATGGGCTAAACAACCCAATAAACCAACATATACATTAGATGAACTTGGAGCTGAAGCAGCAGGTGCTGCTGGTAATGCTTTATTAGAAGCTAAGCAATATACTGATGGAAGGTTTGATATAATCTTAGAAGGTGCTGACCCATCATATACTACGTTTAAGGAACTGAGTGATGCTATACTTGCTCAGAATACTACAATAGGTGGTATCAATACTGAGATAGGTAATGTAAAGACTGCCTTGAATAGTAAAGCTGATAAGTCAGAATTATTCTCTAAAGATTATAATGACCTTATCAATACTCCGAGTATTCCTAGTATTGAAGGATTAGCTTCACAAACTTGGGTACAACAACAAATAGCTGCAATACCTGGTGTTGATTTAAGTGGTTATGCTTTAAAGTCTGAAATACCTGATGTTAGTAAATTTGTGTTAAAGGAGGAAGGTAAGGGGCTTTCTACTAATGACTTTACTAATCTATATAAGGATAAAGTTGACAGTCTGGAGAATTACAATGATACTACTATCAAGTCAGAAGTAGATTCTATCAGAACTGATTTAAACTCAGCTCAATCAGTGATTTATAACGATATCTTAAACTTGGAGAATCCTTTTGATGTAAGAGATGATGCTATTGAATTTATGGAATCCTTATTCTCATCTTATGCCTCTGTGGTAGAATATGATACTGATAATTATGTTGCTGTGTATAACAAGGTTGGAACTAGCCAGACTGACATAAATTCAGTTAAAAGGGTAAGTGTAACTACTATGTGTCACTTAAATAACTACGAAGACTTGGAGGTGATTACTAATCTGGAGTATAACGAAAGTGAGGAGGAGACTTTCAAGTTCACCTGCACAAAGAGAATACTTTCAACAATAGCAAACAATCTGACCACAGAAGATGCCAACATGAGCTTATCAGCAGCGCAGGGTAAACTATTAATGGACAAACTTACAGCATTAGAGGAAATTGTTAATAACATTACTACTAATGCTTCTATAATACTAGAATAACATGGCAGATGCAATGGTAAACAATAGGCAGGTAAATTTCTGGAGGGGTGATACAATCCCTCCAACTATTTACCATATCTGGATTAAGGATAACAGTAAGATGTTGCTTTATGACGGAAGTCAGTGGGTAGTCTTTCTTGACAACAAAGAAATCATAGAGATTGTTAATAAGGTTCAAGAAAAACTCGATAACATGCAGAAACAGATTAATGACTTAGGTGATAAAACGGTCAACAGAAAAGCTATAAAGAATAATCCTATTCTTGATGGAACAGATTTATTAATAGGTTGGACAGGTAACTTTGTTAACTCCCAATCCACTGTAGCTCAAACAGCTAAAAGATTTGATGATTTATTAACAACTCAAATTATTGAATAATGGTGATTGATAAGAAGATTGCATATGTAAAGAAGAAGGAGTTGTTTGAACCTCTTATACCTACTATACCTACAGGACTAAATCCTATAGTATTTATAGAAGATACAAGAGAAATGTGGACATGCGGAACTTATTTCAGCATTGGTTATCCAAGCATAGAGGTATCAGAAGAAAGTGGGTCTGTTAAAGTAACCATTGGTAACTCATTCTTTATGATGTCTACTACTGGTGAAAGTATAAGTGTAAGGAAAGGTGATGGTAATAGGATCATTCTTAGTAGTAATGCACTTAACAGAGTGAATACAGATGTCCCACTAGAATGGATAACTGCTGATAGAAAGCTAATACATAAAAAGAGTGGTACTAATGCTGGGACTTTCGGACAATCTACTAATGTAAATAATGCTAGTATATTCTCAATACCAAATGTAACGGTAGATGAATGGGGACATGTAACTGATATAGCTAATAGAAATGTGTCTATTAGGGATTATGTAGAACAACTTACTCCATCTACCTCAATTGGAGAGAGGAATGTATTACTAGCATATTCTGATATGGATGTCTCAGAGTCAGCCCAGGTACGTAAAGCTAATGGTATGAGTTACAATGATGCCACAAAAAAGCTTATACTAACAGGGGGCTTAAACTCTACGGGTACTGTTAATGTAGTAGGCTCTGACTTAACAGTGATAGATGGTTATATCATAGGTAAGTTGAAGGGTGATGTAGAGGGCTCTGCCACGCCAAAGATTCACTTATCATTAAAACCTGAATATGGTGGCTCTTCGTTAGAATTGTATGGTCACGTTAAACTACAAGATACTTTAAACAGTAAGCCCAATCCCTCTACTAGTAACACTAATATTAATAATACTGAAATTACAGCTATAGCTGCCTCACCTTTAATGGTATGGAATGCTATAGAAACAGCTAAGGCATATGCTGATAGTATCTTGGGGGCTAACAATGCTATGCTTTATAAAGGTGCTTTGGAAGCTGGCTTATCCACACCAGGAACATACACCCCTGCTGCTGACATTGGTAATACTTATGTGGTAACATTTGGTTCTGGAAACTATATAGATAATGTAGGATACATTAATGGGGAACCTGTAGAAATAGGTGACCTATTAATATGTAAAGAATCGGCTCAGGCATCTAACTCTTCTAACTGGCAAGACGTTAAAAAGAAATGGACATATGTACAGACTAATACCACTGGTGTAGTAAGTGGTCCATCGGCTTCTATTGTAGGTCAACTAGCTATATTTAATTCTACTACTGGTAAACTTATAAAAGGTTTAGCTAACGGTAGTATAGGACAGATGATGGTTATTGGGAGTGCTGGCATTCCTAAATGGGAAGATAAACCTGATAGGTTAAATCATAAATTAAAGTTTAGGTATAATCTTGTAGACTTTTTAGAGTTTGATGGTCATGAAGAGAAGATTATAAACTTCATTGCTGGAGATAATATGTTTATTACTGTAGATGCTCAGGGCAATATCACATTAGCTGCTGACCCAGGTAGTGATACAGTAAATACAGCGGGCGCTACCAATTTAATAAATAGAAAACTATTCCTAATTGGTGCAGAATCTCAAACTACTTCTCCTCAAACATATAGTAACCAATATGTGTATGTAGGCACAGATAACTGTTTGTATAGTAATGGCATTAAAGTATCTACAGAAGGACATACCCACCTATATGCAGGTTCATTAACAGCTGGTGGTGCAGCATTAAGGATAGACCTTAATCCAGTAGGATTGCTTGGAGCATCCTATGGTACATATGCAGGTGTGTTACAAGACTCTACTAATGGACCAATAGAAGGTTCATGGTCGAATAGACTTAAAATACTTCACAACAATGAGTCTGGTTACTATACTGAATTAGCTCAAGCCATAACAGGTGTAGAGGGATTGTGGCACAGAAGAAATACAGCAGGAAGTATTACAGGTTGGACACCTGTTATTGATAAAAGCAACTTCCACACTTACTTAGATGATACCTATATCCAGAAACAAACCGACCCTAATCAACTGAAGAACTTTGTTAGGTACTCTTTAGAGGGTGGATTAACAATGAATTGGACTATAGGTAATGCTACACCTACCCATGTTTGGGGCACTAAGGATGGAGAATCAGGGCAAGCTTACATATTTAGTGGTGACAATATTAGAGCATTTGCTAATGCTGTGAATAGAGCAGGTGATACAATGACTGGGGCTCTCAAAGTGACTGAAATTCAGAGTACTGGAGGTAATGGTCTTGTAATGTATTCTGGAACTACTTACACATATCTTGGTATGCAAGCTGGTACTACTTATATTAGAAGTGGTGCAACTGACTTACAACATAGGTATAATGGCACTGACTATAATATATGGGATGCTAGAAACTTAGTGGGACTAAGAACAGAGCACTCTCACAATACTATAAACCATATTGATAATAGAGAAACAGCGTCAACTCCACAAGAACATTCAGCAGGTGTTTGGTTGGATTTTAAATCTAATGCCAAGGCGAACCTCACTGATGGTGGTAGTTACACAGGATTACTAACTGTTAGAAAGTATGGTAGTACTTCTGACTGGTCTGGTGGTAAGGCGGCTCAGCTTGGATTTACTGATAATTCTAATGTGTGGGTTAGATTTGGCACTGGTACAGCTTGGGAAGCATGGAAGCAGCTAGCTACTACAGGATGGGCTGATGGTAAGTTCTTACCTTTAGCTGGTGGAACGATGACGGGTAGTATTACAATATCCACTGATTCAGTAGTACAATGGTCTAGGAACACAGACTATGCTAAAATTCACTTTAAGAATACAGGAGATAGTGATGCTGATTCGTATCTTGGATTTGAAACTGGTAATAATGGTAACGAGTACTTTAAATTCTCTGGAAAGAGTGGTTCTACTTTAACTCAATGGATGTCAATAAAGTCTAACGGAGTAACAGCACCTGCTTTTATAAAGAGTGGTTCTTCAGCTGCCTATGTATTACTTGGAGATGGAGGACATAAGGCTTTGAATCAGTTCATCTATTCTACATATGGCTCTTGTGGTGTAAACGAAAGGACTGGTAATTCTGATGATTTAGGTAGAGCTGGATTCTGGAGAGATAACAATCTTGGTGCTTATGGTGTAACATTAATGCACTCAGACAGCGCTAACTATCAGTGTAAGATATATCATGACTATGGTACTGGTGGAAACCTTTACATGAAGTCTAGAGCTAATGGAACTTGGGGAAGCGTATATACTATATGGAACTCAGCTAACTTCGACCCCAATACTAAAGTTAATAAAGCTGGAGATACTATGACAGGTAGATTGTCATGGGTTATGAATGGAGTTACCTCATCCATTAGTAATGATAATGGTGCGTACACACATCATAATACTAATGCTAGTTCTGGACACTGGTTTAACAAAAATGTCTATGTGGCAGGTAATGTGTATGGAGGTGCATCCTATAGTAGAATATTAGCATTTAAGGATGAAATTAACTCTCAAGTAGGTGGTTCTAAGAGTGCTCAAATGCTTTGGAACTCATGGAGTACAGATGCTTCATACGGAGGTGCTATCCAGATTAGAGAATATGGAAATGTTACTAATACTCAATTAGCATGGGGTTATTCTCCTGCAATAACATTTCACTGGGGTAATAGGTATGCTAAGAGATTTGGTATGAGAAGTGATGGTCAGTTTGCCGTAGATGATATACCTATATCACTAAGCACACATAACCATGATTCTGCGTATGTCAATGTTACAGGAGATACTATGACAGGTAGATTAACTATACAATCAGCTGGGTTGAATGGTACATATAGTGGATTGTTGGTAGGTGATGATTGTTATATTGGAGATTGCAATATGGTTAATACCATAGGTATAATGGGTACTACTAATAATAGTGCAGGTATGATTAAGTTGGGCAAAAGTGGTTATCAGTTTGGATATAACGGTTCCAACCACTTTGTAAGTGGTTCAGGACTGTGGACAAATCTTAACGCTGACTTATTAGACGGTGTACATAACGGTAATGTAACAGCTAACTATGTTAATGCTAATAGTCAACAAACTCTATCATTAACACATTTAGATTCTAATACATGGTATCCTTGTGTAATGTATGCAAGTCCTGGTAATAGTACTCCAGTAAGAGTAACATTCTGTAATGCTCTGTCATCTAATGTACCTTCATGGTCTGCACATGGTGGTGGTTTTTCATTCCAATTTGATTTCGACTGGATTGGTGGAGGTTGGGGAACTATATCTTGGTATTTAAGAATATATAGACATTCATATTCTTTTGCTAATGATGACCCTTGTTATGGTCTTGAACAAAGAAATAACAGAAGTGCACTAGTACTATATATGAGAGGTGGAGCTAATTATCAGTACAGGACTACCGACGGACGTTCATTCTCTGTCTATTCAAGTAATACTAATATTGGAGATAGTACATACCCTGACTATGTAGCACCAAGAACCAGTAGACTAAATAATGAATGGGAGCAAGAAGCTAGTAGTAGAGTAGGAACATGTGCTATAGCATCTAAAGCTGATAGAGCTACTGTAGCTGATTCAACTGAAAGAGCTAATATGCTATCTGGGCATTCTGCAAGTCCAGATGGCTCTCATCCAGGATATGGTGCTAAGGTATTCTATTCTTGGAATATTGGTCAGGCTAATAACAGTAGTGCTGGATATAGTAATGGTATCACTATCGGTTCTAATCCTGGTGACCAGGCTTATGGTTTCCAGATAGTACAAAACATGTGGGATGATAGAACCTATACAAGAAGATATAACTCTGGGTGGCAAAGCTGGAAAGCACTAGCTACTACTGAGGACGTAGCTAACGCTATACCTAGTGGTACAATCATTATGTGGCTGGGTGATAATATTCCATCTGGATGGGAAGACATTACATCATTATTTGATGGTAGATTTCCCATGGGTGCAGGTACTGCAAGACATCCAGGATGGGGTACGAGTGTTAAGAATACGTACAGTGCTGGGGTTAATACTATTGGTGGTGACGATTATGTAACAGTCGATGGCGATTATTTACCAAACCACTATCATAGATTTGTTAATGGTACTAATAACTATTGGGGCGGTACATATACTGAGAGTTCATCTGATGAAGAATTTAAGAAAATTTCCAGCCTGAATGGTAAGCATAATAGAGGTCACGACTCTGGAGAAAGTACCCACCAGGGTATATTTAGAACAGGTAGTAAGTGTAACTCAACTGGATACAACTATAATAGTAGCACATACGCTTATTTCACATTAATACCCAAGTATAGGGCAGTGAGATTCTTAAGAAAGTTATAATATCAGGCACTTATACAAATTTAACTTTATTTACTTAAAATTCTTTTGTAGTTCAGGTATTTGTTTGTATATTTGTACAAGTATTAAATGACAGACTAAATAATATAAATTATGATACAATTAAGTAACAAGAGAGAAATTTACAACGTATCCAACGAAACTAGTGACCTAAAACTAGTAGGAGATGTTACATTTGATGCAACTAAGAGAATAACCAATTTCAATGGTCAGTTCTTTACATTAGACGACAATTATGCTGGCAACTTCTCTTACTTTGAGATGGAAGGAGACTTCTCACAAAGTGTGAGTAGTATCCCTAATGGTATAGATGGTAAGGCAGTGGCACTATTAGATGCTACTGTGGTAGAACTTAAAAATGTATAATGAATATGACGTTAAATGATGCATTCGTAAAACACAATTTTATTAGTAAGATTCTATTAAAGTCTGACGACGCTGAGCTACCTAAAACTTTAAAGGTAAAGGTTATGTCGATGAGACTTGAGTTATCAAAAATTAAGTCAGCTTTTGAGAGAGATTTAAAGTCTATCGTGGAGAATCTTAAACCAAAGGGTTATGATGCTCTTGCTGCCAAAGAGGGAAAGAACGAGGAAGAAGCAGCGCAACTAAACCAGTGGAATGCTGACATCAAGGATGGCTATGACACCTATCTTACTGAAAAGAGTAATGAAGAGTTAGATTGGGATGGTAAATTCACCGAGGAAGAGTATTTTGAGCTTGTGGACGTAAATTCAGGTAATGATGTAGAAATTAATGGCACTAAACTAAAGGCTGCTGATTTTCTTGAAATAATCTACAGCTTGTTTGTAGAATAAGTACAAATAAGGGCTGTGTTATTCACAGCCCTTTATTTTTTTATACACATGAATGAATATATTGAGGTAATTGGTCAATTAAAACCCAAGAACAATGCTAACTTTCCGTTAGCAGATGTTAATGACTTACGTGGTGGTTACATCCAAGTTACCAATATGAGTGATATGGAAGCCTTCCTTAGTACTAATAAGCTAAAGGAAGGTATGCTGTGTTACGTTAAAAATTCACCTGACGACAACCATATGTATCAATTCTATAGTGGGGTGTGGAATGTATGGAAAGTACAAGGAGGTGGAGGAGGTGGAGGAGGTGGAGGAATGTCTATTGTAGTAGTTGAGACCTTAGAGGAACTACTTGATAGAGACGACCTTAGAATTAAAGGACAAATAGTATTCGTTAATGATATTAATGAAATACGTTACTTTAATGGATTCGTTTGGGAATCCTTCTCCAAAATCTACATACAGGATGCACCACCTGAAGATAAAGGAGGTATTTGGATAGATACTTCTGAGAATAAAGAACATATGACAAGTAGTACTGTAATTCAAGACCTATTGAAAGTTATATCAGTACTGCAAGACAAGGTACGGAAGCTAGAGTTTGCATTTAACTGCCAGATAGATTCGGGTGATTTTACCAACAATCAGAGATATGCTTACGATGGTATGCCTAATGAGGAGCCTAATTACGGTACTTCAGAGGAAGAGGATAATGCCACTCAAGAGGCTAATAAGGATATAGTTCTTGCTGATTCACCTGAACCTACTGAGTATGAAGAGTATTTACCTAATGCCAAGCATATATGTATTAAAAGTGGTACGTATGCAGAAATGCAGGCTAATAAGGGTGATTTCCTACCGAAAGAATTGTTATGGTGTTATGATACTCAGACATTATGGATTAAAGACCCTAAGACATATAAATTAATTAAAATAGGTAGCACAGGTGGTGGAGAAGACCCAGGACCTGGACCAGACCCAGAGACAATGGATGGAATATTAACCGAAGTCATTGGAAGTGGTAGTGGAGCTAAAACCAAGATTATTGGTATTGAGTTCGCTGACATGACGAATAAAGAGAATACATTCCTTATTCAGGTTAAGGATGGCAAGTTAGATATACATGATTATAGATTAGATAAGAATACTTTAGCTGGTAATGCTCAGACTCAAGGTACTGGAATTTATTATACTACTCCTTATTTCCCAATTATTCCAGAGGAAGTTGGTTCTAAAGACTCTCCAAAGATATATGTTAATATGGTATATTGTGGAGGAACATCTGAGGATAAGGATTATAATCCAGTATCTCACAATTTCGTAGAACTATGTAACCTAGGTAAGAAGGACTTAAATCTAAAAGGATTATACTTACATTACACAGAAAGGAATAGTGGAGATTGGGTTACATTACCTCTAATTGGTACTCTTAAATCTCAAGGCACATTCTTGATTAAGGGTGCTCAATGCTCAGTAGAGAACATCAATACTACACTAATTAGAGTTGGTGAACCTGATATGTATTGGACTAAAGATGACACTCTTAATAATACAAGGCTTGAGATTGCTGTGGATGAAGGTGCTGGAGTTCAAGCTCATAGTATTTGGTCTAGCAAAGATAACTGCATCAAATTTAGTTACGACTGTGCATTCTACATTAGTAGTGAGGAAACAACAGATTACTTCAAGACTACTGTTATGAATAGTACAGCACCTTGGACTACTAATGGAGTGATTAAATGGTATGTAGATTTAGTCGGAATAGGTAACTACAATGATAAGTCAATGCCATGTGAAGCATCTCCTATAGCTACTAAGGGAAGTAATGTATTATTAATGCGTTACTATAATATGGACCCAGTTAAGCAAGCTACTAAGGCTCTGAGTGCTAGGAGTAATGTTAAGGACTGGACTTACATCAATATGGATAAGATTAACCCTGCTATTGATATTCAAGAGTACACTCCTAAGAACTCATCACAAAATAAGAATATATTCTTCAATAAACATCTATTAGTTGAGGGTGCTCCTAACATTGTTACTTGTACATTAGGACATGACGCACATAAGACTAGATGCTTTAACTGGGTATCAGTTGGATATTATGATGAATATATCTGGATAAGGAAAGATGGGGAAGAATATACTCCAGAGAATAAGTTTGAGTCTTTCAAGAAAGAAGACTTCAATACAGAAGACGTTAGCCAGAATCCTAACAGACCTACCAACCACAAGAATTGGGCTAATAAAATATACAATAGGATTAGAAGTATAACTACAGATGGTACACCATTTACAGTTCATAAGTTCATTAAAGACTTCGACGAACCTACTGATACTCAGAAGTATTATTACAAGGTAGGAAGAGACGGAGCGTGGACTGAGGAAAGGTCATTTACTCTTAGAAATAGGGACAAGGTTATTGAAAGAGGATTTAACTTCCTACAAGTAAGTGACCAACAAGGTTTCAATGCAGAAGAGTATGAAATGTGGAGAGTTAGTGCAGAGTATATCAACTCTGACAAAGCTGAGAATCCATATGAATGGTGTTTAAATACTGGAGACCAAACTCAGAATGGTAATAGATTTAATGAATGGATTGACTATTACAAGGGAGGAGATGTTATCTATAGAGATACAGAACAGATGTACTCAGTAGGCAACAATGATTTAACACCTGTAGATGTGTACACGTTAGGGGATGGGGAAGATAAAAGTAAAACTAACCCAGCCAATGTAGAATTTTTCTTTACATTTGAACACCCTTATACAGTACCCATTTCGTCTGCTGGAGTGTACATACCCTGCTGCTATAGTTTCGTATATGGTAACACCTATTTCTTGTCTATGAACTCTGAAATCACTGAATTAGCGAGGACAGACGTGTTCGGAGATATAACTGGTGTGAATGTATATAATGACTTAAAAGACTGGGCAACTGCTGATTTGGCACAACACGCAGCTGATGCTAAAATTAAGTGGAAGGTTGCGTTCTGTCACGAAGCTCCATTTACTATCATTACGGCTGACTTAATTATGAGTTATCTAAAGAAAAATGAGAGTGGAACTTATGATAAAGACCTAAACATCAAGAGGGGTGGTAGTCACTTAAATACAGTAGGTAGTTATTGGTTCAGCCAATGGATGCAAGATAATGATTTTAAACTATGCCTATGTGGTCACAAACATACATATGCCAATTCAAGATATATAAGAGAGAACCCAAGTAGGACAATGGAACCTATCGTTTACGATACTTCCTTAACTCCTTCATGGTATACTAGCTTACCAGATAGAGAAAGACAATGTGTTCAAATCTCCACTGATGCAAGCTTGAATTATGTAAGATATGTAATGTGTCAGGCTACTGGATATAAGTTAACTTCTAATAAGGAATTACCTGCAAAGAATATTCCTTGGTTGTTAGAATACTACCCAGTATCTAGTCAGATTGAGAACAATACAACTAATACTGCTACAGTAAAGGTTAACTCAGCACAGCAATATCCTAATTACATTATATGGAATATAGGTAGTGGTGATGAGGTTGAGACTCCTTCTATGACAACAGCTTCGAGGGAGAGAATACTTGGTAAATCATACAAGCTTCAACTAAAGGATAATACTAAGGTTTGGGCTTACAAGTATAATGTACCTATAGCTTATACTGACCTTAAAAAGGTGGGAGGTAATGGTTCTACCAATCCAAGCAACAATATAGTAATTGAAAAGACATTACAATGAAAATAAAACATTATGATGAAGTAACTGGAAGATGGGTAATCGACGGTGCTTCTAATGCTTCAGAATTGGAACTGACAAACCCTGGCTTCTTAAATGAAGCTGGGGAATCAGTTTCTATTGACAATGGCTTTACAAAGCTAGATAATAGAATGACTAAGTTAGAACAAAACCTAGCCTGGGTGTACCTTAATGGTGCAATCGGAGGTGGTGGCGGTGGTGGCGGTGGTGACGGCTCCGAATATACTATTGATGTAGCTGAGGGTAGCACAGTCTATACAGCTACTAATACTGTTACACTTAATATCTTAATTAAGAGTGGCGGTGTTAAAAAGTCATTCACTGTAATTGCTAAAGATTTAGCTACTAATAGAACATTAGGAACATGGAAGAAGTATTCTATGGCAAGGACAGATATTACCATTACTGGATTATCTGGAACTACTGACGTGGAACTATCCGCTTATGATAGTGAGAACACCTATGCTACTCCTACCTATGTTAAGATTGTAGCTGGAGCTATCTCTTTGGAGATTCAATCTATACCACCTAAAACTATGTACATGGGTGGTGTTGCAGAAGTGTCTCTTAACTATACAGTAACTAATAATATCTTGCAAAGTCCAGCAGAGTTCTGGATGACTATCAATGGCATTGAAGTCGCCAGAGTGAGTAACATTACTACAGCTATTCGTGCATTAAGTTATGATGCTCGTAAGTTATTATTTGAGAGCGAGCATTTCAATCCTAAGGCTGGACAGAGATTCTACTTTGTAGCACAAGCTAGTACTACTCTTAATGGTGAGATATTATCATCTGAGCAAATTAAGTTCGATGTTACTGTGGCAGACAGCAATAACCTAGTTATTGTAACTGAGGATATTACAGAGTTTACTCCTTCTTCTAATCCTGGTGAAACTATTGAGGATTTAACTCAGTATGGTCAGGGTTCTCAATTAGGATTTAGCTATTACTTTAGTTATGGTCTTAGTAAGTATAGTACATTCAATATGGATTATAAAATCCATTTAATGAATGGAAGTGGTGAAGTGTCATTACTTGATATAGGTACAATTAAGAACATCAATAAGAGTGAAACTAATAGGTTCGTATATAGTACAGTAAACTTATCTGTTAATAAGGCTGACGAGTATTTAAGAATTACTCTATTTGGATATGCAGTAAATGACCCTGGTGATACTTCTGCCCAGTATACTAAGACAGTTACTTGTAGAATAGTAGAGAGTGTAAGTACAGAGTTATATGCTAATAATGATATGCACACATTGCTGGCATACTTCAGTAAAATTACGGGATTTCCCAATACAGCTACTGGTACTTGGAACTATCCTATCAAGAGTGGTGGAGAGTTTATCTATGAGGGTGCATTTGCATCTAAGTTCCAAGATGGTGTAAACTTTACTCTGAAAGGTGTAAATGGTAAGACTAGTGGTTTCTTACAAGATAGTGATGGTGTAAATCAAATACCTGCAACAAGGTTGAGTGGTGAAGCCTATGGTTATCTCGAAGTAGCTGACCAAATGTTCCCCGCTGTTGATGTTAGTGCTGGTGTATCATTCTTCCAACCTATGGGATTCCATATCTCATGTACATATAAGGCAGATGCTTCTTCTTATCCAGAGGAAGTAGTATGTGGTATAGGTCAGTATGAGGATGGAGAACTAAAGACAGGTTATGAAGTAACACTAGAGAAGGCTGTATGTAAGATTGGTTCTGCTGATACCCTTACAGTTAAGTTACCACAGAATGAACTACTTACTGTAGACCTAGATGTATCATTACTGTCTGGAAATGCTTGGTACTTTAAAATCTATGTTAATGGTGTACTATCTGCTGTAAGTAGAGTACTCCAATCTGACATTGACTGGATGTTTGGTACTGACTTCTATTTCGGATGTAGAAATGATAACGGAGTAAGAAGTAGATTCTCCGATGTCAATATCTACGATATTAAGATTTATACATCTTCACAGAGTGAATATGCTATTGTTCAAAACTACATATCTGCTACTGAACAAGCAAGGCTTGTAAGAGGTCAGATTGACGCATCATTAGATGCTGAGTTAAGAACTAAGAACCTATTCGATAGTGCAGGCAACTGTTTAATTTGGGATAAGACACTAGATGGTGGCAAAGGAGGATTTCTAACTGGTGAGTTGTTATACTCAAAACTTGTAGAACAAATGGAGATTAATACTCCATACCCCATTGTATTAGTAGAAGAAACATCTAATAGTCCAACATTATTTGAACCATACTCAACAGCTATCTTCTCTGCATCTGACAAGGTAGAAGTAATGGGTACTAAGTTCCCAGTTAAAATCACTTATCAAGATAGTAAAGGTAAGGTAGTTATTAGTACTCCCAGTGGTGTATCTGAAGGTAATGGTGTTACTATTGGTCTACAGGGTACATCTTCTCTATCTTATAACGCTAAGAACTTTGAGATTTATATGGGAGATGTAGACCAGACTGGTAAGAAGATGTTATTCCAACCTACTGATGATTGGTTGCCAGAGAACGAATTTACATTAAAGGCTGACGTAGTGGACTCTGCTCACGTTAATAACGTAGTAATTGGTCAGATTGTTAATGGTAGGGCTAAGAACTCTTCTGGACAATCTATTACTCCATTTAGTGCTACACCACCTATGTCATTAGGTAATGATGTTTGGGGAGGTGATGCTGATAAGGCTAATGCTATTAGAGGTAAAATTAAACATACTTCTGAAGGCTTCCCAGTGTTACTATTCATCAGATATGCTCCTGATGCTGATGGTATTATCAAGCAGCCTAAATTCTGTGGTATCTACAACTTCAATCTAGGTAGATATGCTTTCTTTAATCTTGGATTAAAATTGCTTCTTGATTATACTAAGGTAAACCAAGACGGACCAACATTAGTAACTGATTATACGGAAGATGCTAGTAAGTGGAATACTGGTGTTAGCAATGGAGTATACTCTATTGAAATAAACCAGAACTCTTCTGCTCAAGGTGCATTCCAACAGGATGATATGAAGATTGTACAGTTTATGGGTGATGTAATGTACACATCTAGGGATGAGGCAATCGGATATAATCAAGTACAGAAGTTTTATAACCAAATGGCTAATATGGCTCTTACTCGTATCCAGAAATATACAATGGATGATGCTGGACAAACTCCAACTAAACCTATTCCTGGAGAGTTCTATGATTTGGATAAGAATGCTTATTATAACTTTAGTGCTTGTGACCAGCATCTAAACTGGGATAATGCTTGTGCTTACTTTATGATTGCATTACTATTTGGTTGTGTGGACTCCATGTGTAAGAACTTAACTATTCGTAGTTGGGGTACTGACGTGTGGTATTGTTGCTTCTATGATATGGATACAGCATTCGGACTTAACAATGCTGGACAGGATATTGTAGAATATTGGGCACACTTACATAGATGGTATAACATTGCTTCACAAGATACTGGTATTACTCAGTATACTCAAGAGAAGAACTATGTGTCTACTGATAGTTATAAGCAATACTTTGCTTCATGGTGGAATAGAATATGGGAAGTACTTGAAAACTTAGCTGGCATAGACAGTGGTAGTACGGAGAGTAGAACTAGCCTAGAATCATTATACGTGAATCTAAGAACTAACTTATTCCCTGACCCTGATAAATTCATTAAGGATTACTATCAGTCATATACCGAGAAGACAGGTTCTATCATGTTCAACTATGACTATAAGATTAAGTATCTTGCTATATCTAAGACATATGACCCAAATACTGGTAAGTATGAAGATAGTACAGACTTTAGTCAGCTGAAGTTCTTACATGGTAATCGTGTGATGCACGTTAAGGATTGGTTCAGAAAGAGAATCATGTTCTTAGACGGAGTATATGGTTACAAGGATAATACTAACCTATTACCTACTACTATTGAATCACCCATTACTGGTCTATGGGCTTCTAACAAAGCCACTGGTTCTGCTACTGAAGTTAGATTCAGTACTGATATTACTGCAAGTAGTCAAATACTTTATCACTATTCACATGATAAGACTACTGGTGCATTCTGGATTACGGACACTCCAACACCAGTTATACTACCTATGCCTACTGGTGAAACAGTAGTATATATGTATGCTAACAAGTACATTACTGATTTTACTAAGTTTAAGAGTTATCCTTGGACAGGTTTGGATAATATTAATCTACCTATGTTACAAGAGTTAGATTTAAGTGGACTAAGTAATGTGGATGCTGCCTTCTTCTTCCAGGGTGGAGTATATAATAAGGCTAACGATATAGGTTTAAAGAACATTAAGAAGTTAAATCTAAGTAGAGTTAAACTCATTGGTTCTACTGCTTCAGCATACACATTAGACTTAAGTGGGTGTGAGAAGATACAAGAACTTGACATATCATATTCTACAATTACAAAGGTGACTCTACCTGATTCAGCTGTATTAAAGAAGTACAACCTTAGTGGTACTAATATCACCTCTTTAAACTTAGCTAATCAATCATTCTTAGAAACACTGCTAATTGATAACTGTGACAAGTTAACTAAAATTGTTATTGATAACTGCCCAGCCCTGAAGACATTGGCAATTCCAGTTAATGTGCAGTCCATAACTATTAGAAATTGTACGTCTATGTCTAACTTAAGTATTGATTATGTATCAATAAACAACTCAGTAAGTCCATTAGCACATGTTCTTATAGATAACTGTCCTGGATTAAAGGTATTTAGTGTATCTGGGCAGAATAATCCAAGCCTAAAGCTAGAGCTGACTGGGGCGTGGAACCTAGAAGATTTAGACTTGAGTAACACTAAGTCTACAGATATTGTACTACCTTCACTGTTTGTAAATGGACAACCTTACTTTACTAGTCTAAAAAGACTTAATATAAGTAGGACTAGTATAAAAACATTGAAGTATAATGATAGTGAATTTGACTACTTAAATTTATCTAATTTCCCAGACTTGGGTTCTATACAAGCTGCTAGCTGTAAGGAACTTAAAGCCATTAAGTGTACTAACAATAAGAACAATCCTATTGAACTGCCATCTGGGGCGTTTAGAGATTGTACCACATTATCAAGAGTATATGGTCACTTAGTTCTATTAGGAGGAGAGACGTTCAGAGGATGTAACATGTTTTTCATGAATGACCGAGCCACGTATAATATGTATGGCACCGATGTATTCTTAGAGGGAGATAATGTGACTAATATATCGTTTAGTGATACCATGTTAGATGGTTACTATTGTTTTGAAAACTGTAGTATGCTGTCCTACGATGACTTTAAGTATTTGATGGTTAGACTAACACCTCATTTAGCCTCATTGGAGGGAATGTTTAGGGGATGTGTAGGTATAAACGGTGTACTGTGGTATGACATATTTAGGTATTGTCCAAGGGTTACTAGTATTAGAGAGATATTTACTCAAACTCAGTTAAATGGTATATTCTATTCGAGAACGGCTGACTATAGTCCTACTAAAGATTCTACTTGGGGTATTTTAGACTTTATACCAACTGTAACTGACGCGGAAGGTGCATTTGACTCAACAGGGGTGGAGTGGATAGATAACAATGCCTTTGCACCTATAGTATACAATGGTACCACTTCGTATTCTACACTTGCAAAAGTAGATTACATGTTTAGAAATTGTACGCAACTTAAAACATGTGAGGATACAAGAGCGTCAGTTATAAGGGAGGGCACTTTAAGTTCTGAAACATTCTTTACCAATCTTAGAAACCTTGTGGCAACTTACCCCAAGGGTATGTTTATGGGGTGTGGTAAAGTTAGAATGAAGATAGATAACGTGGGGGAGACTAGTTTATTGTTCCATGTTCTTGATAAACCAGTTAGGGCTATGGTATTAGATAATACTGTATATAGTGGAGTAAGTCTGGTAGGGGAATTAAAACCTAATGTATTTGGAGGGATTACTGACACAGTAGTTAGTAATTCTAACACCTATCATATTCCCGATTTTAGTTCTATACAATATCCTTTCGATGGCAGCGGTGGAACTAAAGAACTAATGATAGATTTGTCTACTATGGGTAGATGTCTAACAAGGCTCGGAGGGACCTTACTTCAAGCTATAGGTATATTTAAGGGAACTCTATGCTTAGCTACTACAGCTGCCCAAAAGATACCAGTAGATATATTCAAGGGATGTGTTAGAATGACTAGCGTAGAAGCCTTCTTTAGTGGAATAGAAAACTTAGATAACAATAAGGAAGAATACATATTTCCACCAGCTGGAATGTTTGATGATTGTAGTAATCTACAAATTATCAGAGGGTTGTTTAAGGACTGTCATAATTTAAAGATAAAATTAGTTGGAGAAGGTTTTAAGAACTGTAATCTAACTGATGTATCATCCGCATTCGAAAATAGTGGATTATTTGGTACTATACCATACAGATTGTTCTTTATGTCTAAGACTAATGCTGATGGCACTAAGTCTATTAATAGAACTATAACTAAAATGACTAGTGTATTTGCAGGTTGTTGGTGTTTAGGCTATGATATTACTAGAACTGTGGACACTAGTATCATACTTCATGGGGGTGGTACTACCACATCTTGGAATGACCATATAATCAGTGTACCTGGAAGTAGAGTATCATTTAAGTTAGATGTAAGTAATCTAAAGAAATCATATAACTACGATAGGAATGAAGACTCTAGTAGTCCGGATTACAATCCAGGAGAGCAAGCATTTGACGTATGGTACTTGGACGGTTATGGCTGGGAAGGGGCTAGTAGCTCTGAACCTGGGCTGGCTGATGTAAAGGCTAGACTAGCTGAAAAATATTTTAAATATGATGCTCAGCAGAAGCTAGCTATTGAGCAGCATGAAGCTAATGGTAGGTATATAGATTCAAGGCAGAATTATATGATACCTACAGATTTATTTAGATATTGTAGTAAAGATTGTACATTAAGTGGAGTGCTTGATGGATTGACATGGAAGGAGAACGTTATAGAGACTAACTCATCTACTGGTGATAAGTCAGTGGTAAAAGGGACCAAAATAGAGGGCCTTCAGGGTAGAATTCCAGCTAAATTGTTTGATTCATTAACTGACACTCAAGTAATGGAATCGGTATTTAAGGATACTAACTTTGATGCTTACGTAGGTCTGCAGGGCACTACATTCACTAGAGGTATTATGTATCCCCCTGGAATGTTTAAGTACTGTAAAGCTCTAACTACCCTAAAGGACGTCTTTATGACTACTACAATCCCTGTAGGCGTAGATATTAACGCAGACATGTTTGAGAGTAACACACTTTTAACTGTAATTTCTGGATGTTGGTCAAACTGTAAGTTCGATAACAGGGCATATAATGCTCAGGGTACAGCAGAGGTATATCCTCAGTTTGACTTTGTAAACACATTTAAGAATAATAATAGAATTTCAGATGCTTCAAACTTGTTTGCAGTTCTTGATGTTGATGGTGGAGATAGGGGTCTACTACTAATTTCTGAGGAGTTGCTAGGTAATTGTTACAATATTAATAGTATCAATAATATGTTCTATTACTGCACCAAGATGAAGGGTTCTGTACCACTGTTCCCGTCACCATCTTATCCAGTATTAAATGTAGTATCTGGATATTTAACTGGGGTTAAGAAGGCTAACATCACCAATGCTGACCAATTAGAATCTAGATTAGTACCTGCTGAATGGCTATAGCCAATTATATAAGCTAGTTATATCATAGGAATGATTTTTGAATATTTTAATACAATTATTTTGTAGTTAACATTGATTAACAATATTTCTTTGGTATGACCTTTAAGAATCATTAACTTTGCACTATGAAAATTAAAGAAGCGCGCTTAACAAATTATGGCAGAATTTTTAACAATGCAAGAGGCAGAGGATAAATTTGGTAAGAAAGGTAAAACCAATGCAGCTCTGACTCTAGGTATTATTGGAACAGCACTTGGAGCTTTTACAGGTAACAATGGCTGTGGTAACAACGGTATTCTCGGAGGTCTATTTGGAGGTAATAACGGTAATTGTATAGCTGAGAAGGCTATGCAGACTGCTATGGCACAAGGACAAATGTCTCAGAATCTAGCTTGGAACAATAGAGTACAGTCTATGCAAGATGATATTGACTTATACACTTACATCAATGGTAGGAATTTGGCTACTAACGAAAGAATTGGAAACGAAACACAAGTTCTAACAAACCAAATCTGGAAGGGTAGAGTAGAAGACTTACAAGAGAAGAGTGGAATGTACGTTGATATAATCACTCGTGATAATGCTCAGAACATGAGACTATGTGATGAACTTTACAAGAGGAGAGAGCAAGACGTACAAGAGAAGTCAGAAATCTTCGAGAGACTTAACACACGTTTAGTTGAGTTAGAGAAGAAGGAAGCTGCAACTGCTGCTGCTCTACCTCTAATGTTCGAACTTAACAAGGTTAATGCTGAAAGATATTCAGATAACTGCTGCTGCAAGTCAGAGAAACAACTATTAGTTGCTGCTGGTGATTTACAGAGACAACTAGACCACAAGATTACTGGACAGCTGAAATATGCTTATAGTGACCTATGTGCTCCAGTTCCTAGTATTTCTCCACTATACTGTAGTCCATTCACACAATATGGTACAGGTATGTATGCTGGTCAAGCTGCTTCTAACTGGAATGCAGTAAATACAGCCATCAACAGTGCTTGTCCATCTTGTACAGCTCAGTAAGATATTGAAAGGGAGATTATGCAAATAGTCTCCCTTATTTTTTATATTTAAAACACAAACACTTATGAAAGTTAAAATTACTCCTATAGGAGAAAGTGCTCAGTTAATTGAATTTAATGTATCGTTACCATGCGGAGCAAGAGCATCTGTAGCTCCAGTGTCTACATTAACAATTACTCAAAGATGGGCTAAGGTTATTAACACAGCTACAACAGGTGCAGCTTCTTACATGCAAGTTACTAAGTTTGATATTATACATAATATACAGTACACTGATTGTAAGGGAAATGTGAGATTAGCTACAGAAGAGACATCAACTATACTATCTTCTCCAGCAACAAGTGAAACAATAACTACACTTGTTCCAGAAGTTAATAAGGTTATTGATGTAATAATTCCTAACGGAGTTAGTATTGTTAATCAAGCTATCTTAGATGAGTTACCAACATCATTACCAGTTAAAGGTAATTGTGCATACTCAGTATTCGAGATACAGATTCCAGCAGCAGCATAATAATCCCATAACATGAGCTTATTTGGACAACCTTTTGGCAGTAATTATACTGACTTACAGAACCAGTACCTGCAACAATTACAAGTAATGCAACAAGCTCAGCAAGCACAACAGAAGACTCAACCCATCCTTGATGAAATAAACAGGGAGGTTGGGTCGTTGTCTGTTGATGAGCAGAACGTATTGGCTAAAACACAAGAGTATCAAATGGCTAAACAGACCTATGAAGCAGGATTCATGGCATTCTTAGGTACTAAGTTTAGTGCGGAATATGTAAACTCCCCTGATGGTAAAGTAGCAGCTGAGAATCTATTAGCTACTATTAGAAAGAGTAAGGAGTTTATACAATCTCAGATTAAGGCAAAAGAAGAAAAGGTTAACACATTATTAGAATTAATGGAAAGTGACCCAGAGATGAAGAAGAGATTTGATGAACTCATGATGAATAAAACAGCTAAATAATGAGTGACAAGGAATTGATATTTCAAGCAGCAAACACATTCACTAAAAACTTGGTAGGTAACTTATTCGGCATAAACACAATAGGTACTGATGCTCTCATAACTTACGTAGTTAATAACATGGAGGACAAGTATGGAATGTATTTGGAACCATTCCTCGATAAGGGTGGTAATATAAACATAGATTTATTTGGAAATGCGCTACGTGACGTTATGAAGACTCGTGCTAAAGACGGATATGTCGTTAAGCTATTTGGTAAACCAGTTAAGTTTGGTGAGGCTGACATTGATGAGTTCGAGAGAATATTTAAAACGTTGAAAGCGAACAATGGACAACATTAGAACAGAGTCATTCTTAGGGGGTGATAAAGTTATAGTTGGTAATAAGTACACTGATTTAGTACTTGAAACTCTTGGGAAGGTCTACATAAAGACTGGTAATAATTCAAGAGCTCTAAGTGATGTATTAGCATTACTTGACAAGGCTACTGAGTCAGAAATTAAAAGCCAGACTATTATAGTTGGGAGCTTACTTGAGATGGAGCAGATGGAGTATCCTGGAGATGGATTCTTCATTTATAATACACTTACAACTACCCTATATATTTCTTATGATGAGAGATATGTAGCCCTAATAGAGGCAGCAGAAGGTGCTGGTGATGGATATGTAAGGCGTAAGGGAGACACAATGACAGGACAGTTAGAAATTAACACTGTTGGTCCTCCTTTAATAGTGGCTTCTTCTAAGTTGGTAAACAATCTAAATGCCGAATTTATAGGTGGTTACTCCGCAGATGATTTGGCTAAGAAGAAAGTAGATGAATACATTACAGGTAATTGGACATTTAAGGGCAAAGGTGTGTCAGAGAATAACTGGACTTTTAAGGAGAATGTCCGAATGTATGGAGATTTAGTAACAAGTAGAAGTATTACCTCCCCAGAGTTTGCATCAGGGTTTGGTGGCTATGGTTGGAGACTTGACGCAGACACTAATACGTTAACCATTGACTATCTTGTAGTTCGCAAGGCTATGAAAGTATATGAGATGGTAATCAACAAGATTAGTGCTACTAATGGAAGTATATGGGTTAGTAATTCCAGTAAATGTGAGTCTGCTGTGCAACCCACTATATTAACTGATAAAGAACTAAGGAGTATTGCATCCTGGACAGGCTCAGCAGAAAATAAAGACGCAGCTCTTAAGATTATCAAGAGCAATACATACTATTTACCAATTCCTAGTAATGGGACAAATATCGAGAGTACAATCTCGCTAACTTCTGAGCTATCAGGACCAAGTGAGATAAATAGGAATAGTAAGGCATTCGTAAACTATAAGTTTATTATACATGTAAAGGACCCTGTGGGTTTAGTTAATAATCCTCTATTTAAGGGAATGCAAACATTGTATGATGAAGCTTTATTAACATCATCTAGTGGTGATGCAAATCACACAGCACTTCTCAGTTGCATAAGTTTATATTACATTAGTAAAGAGATAGTAGTAACTAAATGGGGAGGTAATGAAGGACAATGGGATGAAGGTACAGAACCTATAGAATGGGAGTATAGAGATACTTTTGATAAAAAGTTTCCGTTATTTATGATACCTAAGGGTATTGAGCCAACTTCTGGTAAGTTATACACGGACTTATATGAGCAGGCTACCTCACAAGGGGAGGCACGTAGGTATATATTCCAAATATATCCTTACTACAAGTATTTCGCTCTTGAAACATCTATAATAAACTCTGCCATACAGGAATCAAACTCAGAGTTTGATAATGGGTACGTACCTACAGCTACAGTGCCTAATTTGTGGATTGTAAATACTGATGGTGATGAATATCCAATGTTCAAGGCTGGCGACATTATTAGATGTCAAAAATATACTAATGGCAACATAAAGTACTATGATGCTATAGTACTAACACAAATAGGGACAAGACAGTTTATAGTTCAGAAAGCAGTTTCAGTATTCGATAAGTATACTGAGATACATTATAACGAGAATGGTTCAGTTAAGGATTATAAAGAAGAATATAATACTACTCAGTATACTAAGACTGAGAAGAGTTATAATCCAATCACGGGTAGACTGGAATCGAACTCCTCATCTAAAACCACAGAAGCTAGAGTAGATGATATAGCCCCTGGTGATGATATGATTCAGATGGGCAACATTTATGATGTGCAAAGACAAAATGCTATCTATTTAACCTCATGTGATGATGATGGTCCGTTTATTGACGTAATTAGTGGTCTAAATAGACCTGACTACTCAGTACTGTATGATATTCCAATCTATAGGAGACACGAGTATATATATAGGCAAGATGGTACCACGTTTAAGTATAATGGAATAAAGTATAATTACTATCTGCAAGAGAACCAGCCCCCTAGTAATGTAGATTATATAACTCCCATCAGAATTGGGAGCAAGGAGTACTATGGCACTCTTTATCCAACTAAGGACTCAGAGTTAGTTGTAAAAGATGGTAAGTATAGGCACGCTTACACTAAAACAACAAGAGTAAGGGTAGGAAACCTAGATGGAATCTATAATGAAATCTTTGGTAATAAACAGCCATATGGATTTGGGTTATACGGTGAGAATGTATTCTTAACTGGAGAGTTCTACCTTAATAATGGCACTTCTATAGTGGACTTCTCAGAAGAGAGTATATTATTGAAGTTTAGGAATGCAGGTTTAGAAATTAGGGATGTAGTTAACAAAGATGGGACTATTGACCAAGTACCAGCTTTAAATCTTGAAGGTGAACCTATTCTAGACGAGAATGGCAATCCTACTTACAGGAACAAGACCGAGATTTACATGAATGCTGACCAATTTAGGTTTAATATAGCTGATAACAAGGCTATGACCCTAGGTGGACTATTTAATGATAATGGGCAATTCATAGAGGCAGTTTTAGACGTTAATGGTTGGATTCAATCAAGAGGATTAAGTGTTGGTCACGAGGTGGATGGTGAGTTCCAGCCATTCTTCACAGTTAGTAAATACGGAAACATATGGGCACAAGATTGTGACTTCAAGAAAGTTAGGGCAACTAACATCAAATGCTGGGACATCACAGCTTATGATGGACAGATTGGGGGATTTAAGCTCAACAAAGATGGAAGTAACAGGTTAGAGTGGGAAACATTTGACTACGGAGGTGGTACAGACAAGAAGATAGAGCTTGGATGGGCATCTGTTAATTATAGCTGGATTGGAAATGATTGGGAAACTTGCATTAAAATCCAGACTGGAGTATGGGCTATGCCTATTATGGTATTTACTATGATGGGTGCAGGAATATTTACATCAGTAAATTCAGAGAAGACTGCTAGATACCCAGGTAAAGGTGAAGTATGGGCAGCATGGTTCGATGGGTTCTCACTTAGTACAAAAAGAACGTATGCTGAAGGGTTTGGGTTTGTAGAAGGTTATGAGGCAGACGGTAAACCTAAACTAAATATTCCCCGTTCTGGTACGTATAAGGTATCTGGTAGAGGACACGTTTATCTTACAGTAAGAGATGGATTGGTTATGGATTTTCATACGTAATATTATGGTTGTAAACTTAAGTATTAGAGATAGGCTAACTATAATTGCTATGCTTCCTACAGCAGGCAATATGAGTGACTTAGTTGAAATTGTAGAGTTAGTAAAGTCACTAAGATTTACAGATGAGGAGAAGGATGAGATACAGTATAAAGAGGATGGTGGTCAAATTAAATGGAATCCAAGTAAAGATATACAAAAGGAAATAGACATTAATTATTCTCAACTTGGAATTATAAAGAAGAGAATACAAGAGCTTGACAGCGAGGGGAAGATAACATTATCAACTCTTGACACTTGTCTAAAATTTAGTAAACTATGATAATTCTATTAGATGCAGGTCACGGAGAGTCTACTCCAGGTAAAAGAAGTCCAGACGGAAGACTTAGGGAGTATAAATATTGCAGAGAGATTGCTAACGAGGTAAAGAAACAATTAACTGATAAAGGCTTTAATGTTGAGTTGGTAGTTACAGATGATGTAGATGTACCACTTATGCAAAGATGCCGAATAGTAAACCAATACTGTGATACACATGGAAAAGCTAATACTGTATTGGTGTCGATTCACTGTAATGCTGCTGGTAGCGGGGCAGATTGGATGAACGCTAAAGGTTGGAGTGTATTCATCTCCAACAATAGCTCAAGTAAGAGTAAGAGACTGGCAGAGTGCTTGTTTGAAGCAGCACGTAAAGAGGGTTTAACACTAAGGAAATATTCACAAACACAAGTATATTGGAAGCAGAATCTAGCTATATGTAGGGAGACTAAATGCCCAGCAGTTTTAACAGAGAATCTGTTTCAAGATAATAAGGTAGACGTAGAGTACCTACTATCAGATGAGGGTAGAGCAACTATAGCTCGCCTGCACGTACAGGGTATATTGGATTATATCAAGGCAATACAAGGATAATAATTAGGGGTGTTCTCAAATATTAATGAATTTCAGTATTTCATTTTGGACACCCCTAAAATTTCCTTAATTTTGCAAATAACTTTAAAAGGGAATAATATGGATATGAAATTAGAGGATTTAGACATTGACGATGTAGGATTAGACGAAGACGTAACTCACGAAGCCGGGTTTGACGAGGACACCTATGAGAAGCCGTGGCTTGATGGTTCTGTACCACAAGACGAGGAAGTTCACGAGGATGAGCTAACTAATGAGACAGAAGACGAGGACATTATCGTTGCCCTACTAAAAGATAAAGGAATCAATCCTGAAGCTATCAAATTCGAGAGTGAAACAGGAGAAATCGAAGAGAAGAGTTTTAATGAGCTTTCAAGAGAAGAGCAGCTTCAAATCCTAAATTATGATGAGTCAAATGACGATTATGGTTTAGCAGAAGATGAGGTTAGCCTTATTAACGAGTTAAGAGAGAACAATCTGAGTGCAGAGGAATATAAGAAATATATTGCTCAACAAGCTATTCAAGAGTACTTAGCTAGTAATGATTCAGAAACTCCTACCTATGAGGTTGATTCCATTCCAGATGATGAACTGTATCTTATAGATTTAAAAGCTAAAATCCCAGAGCTTACTGACGAAGATGCTGCTGCTGAATTAGAATTAGCTAAACAGCACGAAGTATTATATCAGAAGAAGGTTCAAGGTATCCGCAACGAGTATAAGAAGAAAGAAGAGTTGCTAGCTCAACAAGAGGAAGAAGAACAAAGATTAGCAGCAGAGAAAGCTGCTCAAGAGTTCGAAGATACTATTGTAGCTGCAATTCAAGAGAATGATACCATTGACTTGGGTGAGTCCTCACTAACCTTGTCTGAGGACGATATGAATGAAATTGCTAGCTTTATCTTAGATTCAGATGTTGCAGGAGTGAGACACATTGCTAAAGCATTGAATGACCCTAAGACCTTGGTGGGTATGGTTTGGTATGCACTTAAAGGACAGGAGGCGTTTAGTCAAATTTCTGATTATTACAAACAGAAGATTACAGAAGCATCCAAATACAATTATAATAAAGGATTTGAGGATGCTAAAGGAGGTAAAGCTCCAAATGCAGCTAAGATAGTGGTCAAAAAACCAGCAGGTAGTAAGGCTGCCCCTGCTAAGAAAGTATTAACAATTGATGATTTAGATTAAATTTAAATTATAAAGTATGATAGTAGCAAATTTCGTAACCAATCGCCCTACAATGAGCGAAACTAGAACTTATGAAGATTTCTATAAGTTCTTAGGCACAAAACCAACTAGACTTGGTATAGTTTCAAGACTCTACCCTAACCTAACTGCTTCTTACTTGACAGAATCTCTAAGAAACATCTTCTACATGGATTCTAAGTCAAATAGCAAATATAGAAGTATTGATAGTATGTACTTCGAGTGGGAAGTTGAAACCAACTACATCAAGAGGGTTGAGTTCGCAGATGTTCCAGCAACTAATGGTGAAGGTGGTACAACCATCGTAATGGCTTTCAAAGAGAACTATTACCAGAAGTATGACATTTTTAAGATTGACAAAACAATGCAGCAATGCCAAGTTATCTCCAGACCTACAAGAGTTGCAGATAATTATTGGACTGTTGAAGTAAGACTAATTGATAACGACTATTCTTCAATCCTAGACCTAGACGGATGCCAGATTGGTGACACTACAAGATTCCAATCTAACGCTATGCCTGAGGCACACGAAGAGGGTTATGTTAAGTATCAATCTAACATTGAGAGACATAGAGGTTACATCACTACACACCGTGTTGATGACAGCTATACTTCTCTATTCAAGCCACTAGAGCAAACATTTATCAGCATTGGTAAGGGTGAAGGCAATGGTGCTGTTAAGGAAACAATGTACAAGATGGATACCCTTGAGAAGAATCTATTAAGAAACTTCTTGGAAGTTCGTAACCAAGGTCTATTATTCAATAAGACTAACGTAGATAAGAATGGTAAACCGACAATCTCTGACCCTGACACTGGTCGTCCAATCTACATTGGTGACGGTATCATCCCACAAATCGAAAGATTTGCATCTAAGTATGTTTACAATAAACTTACTCCAGAAGCGTTCACTACAGCTATGGCTATGATGAATGAGAAGAGTGAAAACCCAACTGGTAATAAGTATGTATTCATCTGTAACGAGAAGATGTGGAATGACATCCAAAGCTGCCTATCAGAGTGGCTTGCAAGATTCAAAACTTGTGGTACTTATCTATGGTCTAAGAAGGCTAACGGATATGTAGACGTTGGTGCTACATTCAATAGTTATGAAATAGGTGGTAACACTATTTCATTCAAGGTGGACAGAACATTCTCTCGTGAATGGGGTTCTGAGAAGGGCTTTGGTCTAATGCTTGACCTTACTGCTGATAAGACTAGCGGTGAACCAGCTATCCAAATGTTCACATTAAAGGGTGGTGACTTCATTACTAACAAGTATCCTGGTGTTGGTGGTTTAGATGGTCTAAGCTCTGGTATCGTTTCAAGTACTACAGCTGCATCTAAGGTAATCAACTGGGGTTATTCTGGTGTTGGAGTATTCTCTCCATACAGAAGCTTCATTATGAAAGAAGCGTAATAAAAAACATATAATCAAGATGTGTTGGGAGGGGCTAATCTATAGTCCCTCTCATACTCATTATAAAGATGATGTATGATATACAATAAAAATACGAATTAATATGGCTGATGTTTTAGACGATATAATTATTTTAAGAAGTGTGTTCGGTAAAGTTGGACAGAAGTACTTCATGAATCCTGTTAGGGACCCAAGAACTGGTAGATTCCCTGACTGCGTGAGACCAGTAGATAGTAAGGGTGATATGATTATCTCTGATAAGGATAGAAATGAAGGTAAACCACTTATTCCTGAGAATAAAGTGTTCATCATTGAAGATGGTACTACATTTAACCTAAATGATGAATGGCAGGCTGCTGAGTGGCACTCAATACAACATTGTCCTCTTATTGCATTATCAAGAGATGCAAGGGACTCTAAAGGAAATTTACTAATTGATGGTGAAATAGCTGAGGGTAAGGCTCGTGCTCGTTATGGTACAGCTGAACTATATGTAGAAAGACCTGGATATGATACTGCTAAGAGAATCTCTAAGAAGAAACTTATCCATGATGCTGACTCTTACATCTATGGTGACCCTAAAGGTGCAGAAGGTAGAGCACTTAAAGCTAGATTGCTTGGCAAGAATATGCGTAACGCACCAGACGCAGATATTACAGACTACTTGCTTGAAATATCACATAAATCTCCAGAGAAGATTATTGACCTGTACACTGGTGGAGATATTAATCTGAGATTGATGTTTATTGACGCTAAAGACAAGAATGTCATATACGTTAAGAATAAGGTTTATCTATATGGTGATAGCATTGTATTAGGTGCAACTGACGATGCAGTAATCACTTGGATGAAGAACCCTACTAACAGTAAGGTACTTGAACTTATTAAGAGAGATACTTATCCCGATATGTACTTAGAAGAAAGTGCATCTAAGAAATAACATTACCTAAATGACAGCGAAACAAGTATACAGAGGAGCATTAGTTGAAATGAATAAGACTGCTGCTCCAAGTATTTTACTTGAGGACTTTAACTACTTATTAAATAAGGCGATATACCAATACATTAATAAGAAGTACAACATTTATGATGTAAATCAACAATCAACAGATGACATTAGAGTTTTAAAATCTACTGCCATCCTCCAGCCTACTCTGGCTACAAATACATACGCTGCTGTTAGTTCTCAAACTAACTCACTGTATGGGGCTGTTTATGAAGTAAATCTCCCATTGGATTATTTACATATTTTGAATTGTGTATGCAATTTCAAAGTAGTAAAGACATACGAGTGCTATGACGCTGGTACTTATGTACAAATTGGTGCTAAGCGTTTAACCTCAGACCTTTGGTCACAGATAATAAGGAACTTCTATATGCAACCCTCTTATAGAAATCCTTATTACTTCATACACAACGTAAATAGTGCTACGACAATGCCTACTAATCCAGTAAGACTTACTGCTGGAGAGGGAAGTATATCACCAAACACAACTATTCAGCAAACTACTGGTACAGATGGTTCACTTCCAACTAAAATTACTATTGGAGGTAAATCAGTAGATTTAGTAGAACAGCCAGGAGTTAATAGGTATGGAAATCCATCTCAAGTTAGACTTGAAATTAGGTATGGCAAGGATTCTTCTGTATTTCAATTAACTGATATATTTGTTGATTACATTAAGACTCCTCAAAAAATTAGACTAACACAAGACCAGATTGAAATGGTTGAAGATACATCACAAGTCATGGAGTTTCCAGATTATGTGTGTCAAGAGATTATAAATGAGCTGGCAAAGCTATTATTGGAGAACGCAGGTGACCCAAGGCTTCAAACTAATTTAGCAGTTAATCAGACTATTGCAAATCCAGCTCAGCAACAGTCACAAACCAAAAAATAATTTAATTTATGTTTCAGTACACTAACACTATTGTATTAAACTCACTGAAAGATGTAACCACTGGTTTAGATAAAATCGTTAAGGGTTCAGACGAGATTGAGGTAAGACGTGTAAACAAATTCCTCAAGAAGAACGTAAGTGCGATGTATAAGAGAACTGCTTCTGACCCAGTTATTGGTAAGGCAGAGTTCACTATTACTAACCCAGGCGTAGGTATCTATAGGTTGAAGTTATACATCAGATTATCTGGAAGCCAGAACTCATACTACTCTAATGACTTCGTATTCAAAGGTAAGCCTTTTGTTTACGAGTTCAGAATTACTTCTGGTTCTACTGCTGCAACTGATGTTGCTAAAGAAATTAAAAGAGTTATTGATAAGATTCAGGCTTTCTATGGTGACAAATATATCAAGACTGAGGTTAATAGCGATAAGCTAATAATCCACGGAGTAGACGAATATCAATTATTCACTGAGGCTAAGATTCAAAAACTTAACGTAGCTGCTAACAACCCACTTACTAATGAAGTATTTGAGGATGTTATCGAAGGTACAATCACTAAGAGTGTTGAAGGATTCGGTACTTATACTCATATCCTAAAAGACCTTAGATTACCTACTATTGAAGCTAGAAGATTTGAAGCTGTAAACCAAGAGGAACTTCCTATCCCAGGAATGAAGTACAACCAATATACTATTTACTACACAGTAGATAGAGGTCTATTCGGAGGTGCTGCTGTTGGTCAGCAAGTTACATCTAAAACTACTCATGTATTCTATGTACTAGAGTCTATCGCTGCAGAGTTCGAAGCAGCATTAGCTGTGCTGGGTACTCTAACTACAGAGAAGAAACCTATCTTTATTAAGAGTGGAGTTCAGGATATTAATCTTGTAAAGGCTGGTACTAAACAAGAAATAACTCCTACTATTGAAGAGGGAACTGTTAAATGGGTAGATGCAGAGACAGAAGCAGATTGGATTACTGTAACTCCTGGTGCGACTAAGGTTGGTATTACTGGTACAGATAATGGAACTGGTAAATCTCGCAGTGCATTAGTAAAGGTTACTGTAAAGGACGAAACTGGTGCTGTAGCAGCTAAAGAAATTACAGTCACTCAAGCAAATGCTTAAAACTGAAGGCGAGGGCAATTAAGCCTTCGCCTTTTTTACTTTATACTTATGGGATATTATTTTAAACTAGCATCTGCAATCTATAATGATATAGTGTCTGGACTTAGAGGTTATACTACTACAAACACATTATCAATAGAACAACTAGAAGATGATATTGTAGATGAAAGATTGCAAATCATTAAGGAATATTCCATGAAAGGGCTTATTCCTAAGAGGGATTTATTAATGTCTATTAATTGTATCAACGTAGACTGTAAGGATATAGAGAGCTGTACCTGTGGCAATAAAACAGATGGTACGCCAACATTCCACTTTGAAATACCACAGTTACTAACTGAGTTCGGAGGAGGAATTGAATATATAGGTTCTGTTGATAAAGGTCAGCCATTTATATGGTACATAAGCCCAACAGTAATGCAGTATCATAAATATAGAAAGAGGGCTAAGAATAGACCCTATGTATATATTGATGTTACTCCTAATGCCAACAATATGTATGATTGCTGGATATTCAATCTGCCAGTTATAAAGCAAGTATCTGTGGTAGGTATATTCAAAGATCCACGTCAGTTACAAACTTATGGATGTTGTTCTGCATTAGACATTAATAATATGACTTTCATCGACGCTGAAATAAAGAAAAGATTAACAGAGAAAAAGCTACGCTATTATAGACAGCTAGCAGCTCCTATATTACCTAATAATCAAGCACCTCGTTAAATTATATGGAAGATTTTAGGTCAGCATATGCTCAAGCTAACCTATTATATGGAATAGAGTTAGCTCCGGAAGAGTTTGAGGAAATAGGTTTAATTGCCTGGAATAAGATAGGTAATAGACAAACTAAACTATATAGATATAGGTGTAAGATAGATTGTGAAACCTTAACAGTTACACTACCATGTAATTGTGATTTTATTGAAGCCGTAACATATGACTTTGAGGATTGGAGATATACTACCAATGATACAGTTAATGGAGATTATCAATCACAGTTTATTGAGAATTACATTGAGGGACGTAAGGTTTATAACAGCCCATTCTACATTAGTGGTAAACTAGCCAAGTATGAAAGAGTCAATGATACTCTTTATTTTGATAAGAACTATGGCTCAGTTAATATATTATATAAGGGGGTACTATTAGACGATGACGGATTGCCCTTTATCAATGAGAAAGAAAAGGATGCAATAGCTTGTTATTGTGCTTATACTGATAGGTTTAAAGAGGGCTGGAGTAAACATAATCAAGGTATGTTACAAGAGGCACAACTTCTTGAGCAAAGATGGTACAGACTATGTGATGCTGCCAGAGTTCCAATGTATATCAACCAGAATGATATGAATGAAATCCTTGACGCTAAGACAAGCTGGAATAGGAAGATATTTAATAAGACTTGGAAATTTGTAAAATAATGAATTACGCTACAGGATATGCCATGAATATAGATGAGTTATTCATCTCCTTCCCTACTAAGAAGATGAAGATGACTTCAAAGGCATGTGAGGAATTAATAGGTAATAGGCACAAGGAAGTTATCGCTAAGAAGATATTTAAGAGTGCCTTGAATATGGTTTTGGAAGATATAATTGAGAATAATGCTACATTTACCCTCCCGACTAGGTCTAGGAGAGCTGAGTTGAAGATGAAGAGATTCGAGAGGGACGAGTTCTCTAAGGCAAGAAGAAACGGTAAGTGGGCTAAGGTAGACTTTCTGACATCTAACTTCTGTGCATATCAAATGGTATTTCACTTCCAATCTAAGGGAGTTATGAGGGAGAAGCTAATATATCTTGACCCTGAGCATAGAGATAAGATATTAGAACACACAAATCAAGGTAAACAATATTATTAATGCTAAAAAGTGTCAATGATTATTTACCAGACCTAATAGCCCAATTCCCGACTGTACCTCCAGAGGATGTTAAACGAGCTGTTGAATACGGCTGGAGAATGCTATATTATTATAATCTTAGAGGATGTGATACTCTTATTAGTAGTACTAAGTATAGATACTGGTTCTACTGCGGACAACTTACACGTGATTCTATTAAACATTACAACTATTATAGAAGAATGTTAAGAAGGAAGCTAAGAGTATTATACTCTAAGAAAGTTAAGGAGTGGGATGGGTACTATTATATAGGACTAACTGAAGATGAATATGAATCTATAGTTATGTCCACCACTGGAAGAGGAAGAAAGAAGAAGAATTTCATATTCCATAATAAGTTCGGTATGAAGGTCTTCGATGAGGCTAAAGTGTTTTACAGTTGGTCTAAATACATCGTAAGATACAGATACATCACAGACATGGGATATACATTCTTCAAAGATACAATGAAGTGCAATGATTTAGAAGTTGCATTAGTAAGAGATAATCCAAGTACGTTCAAGGACATACTTATTAGTAGTAACAACTATGAACTTATAAAATATGAGAAAAGAAGCAATTAATACCTTTGGTGAGGGTTTAATAATGGACTTACACCCATTAACTACTCCCAGTAATGTGTTAACAAACTGCTTAAATGGTACTATAATAACATACAATGGTAATGAGTTTGTATTACAGAATGATATGGGAAATGGAGAAGTTCATACAGCCTATCTCGATAAGGGATATGTACCTGTAGGAATGAAGGAACATGGAGGTATTATTTACGTTGCAGCTCATAACCCAATCACTGGTAAGAGTCAGATAGGTTCATTCCCATCTCCTCAACAGTTGTATGAGGGAGAAGACCTAAATGTTACTCCAATTGAATTTGAGTTCTCTAAATTCATAACTATGAAGGGAAGTGTTCCTTACATAGAACTGGAATATTACAAGGAGAAGCTATTCCAAGTTAAAAATTCAGATGAAGTTAAGATATTTCATCCTGGAGATAGATTTGTAATAGTTGCCAATACTATTGATGCTGCTATCAAAGAAGCAATTAATAGGGGGGCTATCAAGTTAAGATTGGGAGTTATAAATAGTAGTGGTAGTATTGATTATATAGATGAAAAGAATCTAAAGATATACAACAATGGACTATGGATTTATGAGAATAGTAACACACCTATGTTGGATGTTATTAAGTCTAAGGAACTAGTCCAAGTATTTAGTGCTAAATCATCTGGAGCATTAATCTTAGTAATTGAGTTAAAGACCTTTGATACATTTAACCTGATAAGGAAGTACTCATGTAATGATGATACTAAAGTTATCAGTGTGGAGTTCTCTGGAGAAACTACTGGAGTATTTAAAGGTACGACTAAGAACAATCCAGATGATGTTGGATTAATTGAAGCTAATTCATCATCAGTTAAATCTACCATTATAAAGAGTGGTAAGACTGGTAAGACTCAATACAAAATTATGCCTGCTTGTCCTTATGGAGTATTAGAGAGAATGGCTAAGAGCGGAACTATAGACTTTGACGCTATTAGAACTAATTCAGAAGTATTAGATGAGTGGAGATTCTTCGTTACTGATACATATCTGAAGATTGGCTGGGGATATGATTATTACAACCTTAATGAGGATTCTGATATTGAGAAGATAGAGTTTACCTTTATAAGCCTTACTGATTCTGCTGAAGCTAATAATGCCGAGAACCTAAACGGCGCTTATAAATATACAATCTCTAAAGAGTATTATAATGGTAGCTTTGAAGAGATTATTCCATTTGATGATAGTACAATCCAGAAGAATTGGATTTATATAGTTAGAATTGATAGATATGTAGCTGGAGTTAAGAAGACAGTAGGCTATAAATTAATTTACACTGGTGGGTACTTTAATGACTTCTACGAGGAAATTCCAGACTTCAATACTGGACTTCCTAATGGAAGTAATAGAAGTAAGGTACTACTGGGGCTTAAGAATGAAGTAGGAAGCTCTGTAAAGCCTGGTAACATAGAGCTAGCTATAAAAGTTAATGACTCTAACTCATTTGTAACTAAGGCTATTGTTAATCCATCTGACTACATAAAAGAAGTTCCTTCAGCCACATCTGAAGTAAATTACAGATATAATACAAGGAAGAGGGGGGCTTATGAAGTTACAATCAGACCTTCTGTAGATTATGATTATAACTCTAGACTATATGCTGGTAAAGCTGACCAGAAAGTAATATCAGGATTCTTTGGGAACTCTCCAAGAGCCACATTTGGAACTCCCAACAACTCAGAGGTAACTTTTAGTAATAATTCTCCACTTAGTTCCGAGATTACCAATATTGAGTCTGAGGTAGGCATTTTAACATATAATGCTTCTAAGGGTGAATTTACTGGAACTGTTAACACTTCTAGAAACATTATAGCTTCTAATGGTCCAGTGAAGTCTATAACAACAGATGTAGAGAAACTAATGCCAATATATAGGTCTGATATGTCACAACAGGATAGAGGTAAATTATTCTCGTTTAGTGAGACAGGTGATACTCTATATTGTGTTACTGGTGACGAGGATTACTGCTGCTACAATTCCAGAATCTTAAGAAGTAATGCTCATACAGAAGGAAGTTATAAAGGTCCAAATGGCGGGGCTGGAGCTGATGATGATGGACTAAGGGCATGTTTAGCCAGCATGGGGGAAGGGATTATAGGTATATTTGGAGGACATGACTGTAACCATGCATCCTTGTTCTACGGGTATAGTAAGAATAGAGGACTTCCATATAATTCTGGGGCATGGTATAGAAGCAAAAGCGAAGTGGCTAGTGAGGATAATTTCCTCTTGGCAACCTGGAAGGACAGAGACGGAATACCCCATGTTATTAACTTAGGTTCTGAGAAGACTACTAAACATGACCTGACTTCTACAGGACTTATAAGAGTAGACGCAATGCTAAAGTGCTTCTTAAGCCAAATGCTGGTAGCTAGTAAAAGTTCCAAGGTGTCAAACTTTGTGGGACCTAACGGTTCTGAGTTTGTATACCATAATGCTTTTAACACATCATGTGACGTTAATATTCAGGTAAATAATGCTGGAAAGGATGTTGATGTAGACTTCTTTCTGGATGGGAGCTCAATCTCAGTAGAAACCCATATGACCAGATGGATGGCTGCTATAAAAGAACTTAAGAATTATCTTCCATTATTCAAAGTACATATGCCTACAGTCCTATCTACCTACATAGAGTATGGAGATAATATTAGGTTTGATAATGACTCTGTAATATTAAACTGCTATACCAGCGCGTACTCGTATTATTCATTACCAACTACAGAACTAACCGATGCTCAGAGGAATAAAATACACGTGGGAGTGAGAGTTGGGACTAACAGTGATGGGTCATTGATGTTAGCTACTAATAGTGACGGTACATATCAGACCATGGGTTCTGATACTCAGCTGTATGACTGGAGGGGAGGTACTATTTCATTGGGGTATAGTCTCAACTCAAGATTTATTAACTCTTATGCATTAAGTAAAATGTCGGGCAAAGTTCCTGATGGGTTCTTTAATGGTATTTATATCACAGATACAACTAATGCTATTGGAAGGTGGACTAAAAAGAAAGATAGCCATGCACCTGATATGGCGTATAAGATTGGGTTTGGAAGTAAATCAATATACAAATACGAGTAATGGATTTCAAATCACTAAGTGGTAAGGTATTAGACCTAGACTTAGGATTAAATCAACTTCAACAGAAGGGAGCATTAGTTTACGAGTACAATCCTTTAAGGGTTCTGAGAACTAATGAAGATATAAGGGAGAACGGAGTAATTGTGTATCCTAAAGGTAGCTTAATAAACCTGGATACAGAATTACTCAGTTTTGACCTGAACCATCCTATTGATATTGTTCCACAACAATCTTATGATGGTTCAGTTAACCTTATCCTTAATGACGGAAGTACATATCCTAAGTTGATTAACACAAGATTCTCATCTACTGGTATGAATACATATCAGATTGTAGATAGAGAAGGAGATAACGACACTAATATATATGATATAGATTCCTTTGAATCTGACATATCTCTTTACAAGAAGACTAACAATATTGCTAACCTTACATTCATGGGATTAAATACCAGTGGTAATTTAAGAGTTGGTAATTATGTGTTCTACTTTAAGTTATCGGATTCAGATGGGAATGAGACAGATTTTATAGCTGAGTCAGGCATAGTAACTTGCCATATTGGTAATTTGAATGACCCATCCTCTATACAAGGTGGAATTAGAGATGAAAACAGTTATAAGTCAGCTTCATTCTTACTAACTAACATAGATTCATCTTATAACAATGTAGTAGTTTACTATACAAGAAGTACATCTGATATAGATGGAAATGAAATGACTACATCGTTTAAGATTATGAAGCAATTTGCTGTATATAACAATGCAGCTAAGATTAGTATTACTGGATTTGAAACTGTACAAGCTGTTAGTATCAATGATATTAACGTAGCATACAATGTGGTTAATAGTGCAGCAGCACAGACTACTTGCCAGAATATGTTATTCTTAGGTAACGTAGCTAATCCAGATATTGAATATAAGGAGCTTACAGACCTATCTCTACACTTCTTACCAGAGCTAAATGTAGAAAACAATATAGGTAGAGTTGATAAGGATTATAAGGATGAATCAGGACAGTATGAGTATTATAATGTGATGAACATCTATAATAGACTTGGATACTGGAATGATGAGATTTACCGACTAGGAGTAGTATACATTCTTAATGATTATACTTTATCTCCAGTATTTAATATTAGAGGTATTAGTAGATTAGCTATACCTGGTGATACTGATAGGATAGATTGGGAAGATTATCCTCTATTTAAGAAGGACTTCGACCCAACTAGTACAAACAACATAGCTATTATCCAAGCCAATAGAGAGTACATCCCTATTAACAAGGAAACATACAAGCTGGATAGTCAGAATGAAAACTCTAAGGGTGTAATTAAAATTAAGTATAATGGCAATCAATTAGCTGATAGTGGTACAGTTCCAATTGGATTTGATATTAAAATTAGCAAGGATGCCGTTAGAGAGCTAAAGAGGTATACTAAAGGATTCTTCTTTGTAAGACAGAAGAGAATACCTACTACATTAGCTCAAGCAGTTACAATCGGACTAGAGAATACAAGTCACTTACCTGTGCTTCCTTCTGGTGCTGAGACATATAGGGTAGAAAGATTCCTAGACAATGACGGAGTTCTAACACATGACTTTGATAGAAGATGTGAAGACATTAATAAGGATAAAGTATTGGAAGGATATGCAGCTCTATGTCCAGAGTTTGAATTAAGACAAGCATACTTCAATCAACTATTCACTGGTACTCAGTTTAAAGTCAAGATGGCTAAGTCCCAGTTTGGTAAGAAATACTTTGACAAAAGTGGTACTCATTTCTATAACCTATCTTACGTTACTAATAATTCTACCCAAGACGAGACATATAACATTATGGCTATTGGTGATAATGTTAAGGCACTAAAGGGTAAGAAACAGTTATTTAGTGCAAGGGCTGGAGAAGCTGAAGAAGCATGGAGAGTATCTTACTATAACTATACAAATAAGTCTTCTAATGCTCGTAACCTGCTAAGAGGAAGTTGGGGACCTTACATAGGATTGGAAGGATATAATACTAATAAGATGAGTCTTATTGATATTAAGACTCCTAACTATGAGGAGAACCTATTAGATACCTACTTTGAAATTAGGTATGAGGATTCATCTGCATTCTATGCTATGTGTAACAGAATGTTATGGGATGATTTAGATGAGGATGGGAATACTATGATAGCTAAGAACCTGTTTAGAGGAGATTGCTATATAGGTAACTATACACATAGAATGTGTAGGAACTTCCAAGACTCAGCAGCTCCTATAAATGATGATATTGTGGACCAAATGTCATGGAAGGATAACTATACAATAGGTGATAGCGAGAAGAATGGCAAAATCAATAGAGGTGACGTAAATGCCATTAAGATGGGGCACTGGGTTACTATTAAGGTATGTAGCAACGTCAACCTATCTATGAGAAGTATTGATATGTCATATACTTCAGAGTTAGGATTAACTGGTAAAGCTAGAGGATTCTATCCATTACAAGCTATGTCAGTTACTGGTGAATCTAAAATACCAGAATCATTTGTTATAAATGGTGGTATTAACTCTACTACATCTGATAAGTATTACTATGAACTACCAAATGTTCCAGCTATTAAGAATAAGTTCCATATTAGAGTAATGTACTCTGACATTAATGTCAATGACTCATTTAAGAATGGTTACAGAGTATTCAAATTAATGAACTATAGGGACTACCCATTAACTTACGGTAGTATAGTTAAGTTAGTTGAATGGTTTGGTAGCATTATCTGTGTATTTGAACATGGTGTTGCTTTGATACCAGTCAATGAAAGAGCCGTTGCAGGTGAAGGTGCAGGTGGAAATATCTTCATAAACACCTCTAACGTACTCCCAGAGAATCCAAAAATGCTGTCTGATACATTCGGTACTCAGTGGTCAGAGAGTGTCATCAAGACTCCCTATTACGTCTATGGAGTGGATACAGTCGGGAAGAAGATTTGGAGAACTAATGGACAACTGTTCGAGGTTATCTCAGACTTTAAAGTACAGAAGTTCTTAAATGACAATATCTCACTTACTGAGAAAGAGAAGACTCCAATTATTGGTATTAGGAACGTTAAAACTCACTACAATAGGTTTAAGCAAGATGTGATGTTTACTTTCTATGATGATATTAATACATTGGAAGAGAATGTATGGAATTTATGCTACAATGAGGTAATGCAGAAGTTTGTAACATTCTACTCATGGGTTCCATCATATTCTGAGAATATTGATAACATCTTCTTTAGTTTTGACAGAAATACATCTAAGACAATTACTAAGATAACTTCTAACTATCCTCTTATTAGTATACAGGGTGGTGCAGTAGTTGACAACGTATTAACTGTAGTAGATGGCAAAGCTAAGTTAGGTAACTTACAACTAAATCTTGATATTAGTGGTTCTAACATTGAGTATAGTATTGCTAATGATAGAGTTAGAAATAAGTTCTTCATTACTAATGGTAATCAAGTATCAGTCAATGCCAATTCAGTCGGAGATAGTAGGTGGACAATACCTATTAAAGCTGTAGTATATAATCAAGGAACTGATTTAGTTGAAGGTGAAGTTAGAAATGTAGTAAAGACATTATACTCTAATGTAACTGTAGTTACTAAGATGAGGTATGACTTACTAACTACTTCATTCTGGAAACATGGTCAAGCTGGATTAATGCCTACTAGAAAGCCAATTAGTCCTTGCTATTGGTATGGTAAGCAACATCCATTCGAGCTGGAATTTATTGTAGTTGATAATCCATCAGTACATAAAATCTTTAATAACTTACAGATTATAAGTAATAAGACCCAACCTGAATCATTCCATTTTGAAGTTGTTGGAGAAGTATATAACTTTGCCAAAGACAAAAAGAATATGTATTTTAGGCAAGAGGCTACTAAGCATCTATACCAGTATAATGGTGCAGATATAGTTTATAATCATGATTACTTGGATGTTATACCAGAACAAAGAGACATATTGTACAGTACTACTAAGTACAAGGATATGTCAGTTATGTTCCCACTATTATATTCGAGGGTAGATAGTCTAAACGATATTGAAGACCATTATCAATCAATGACATCAGCTGGTAGAGACTACCAATCAATATCTGGTTCAGAGATTGTGCATGATAATCAGTTAAATGAATTTAAGATAGCTACTCATGTCAAGGCATGTCCTTTTAAGAAGAGATATTTACAAGAGATAACTCAAGATAGATATAGCTCACTTATAGCAGCTGGATATACAAATGTACTAGTTCAAAATGGTAAATGGTATGAGGTTATGGAGTATGGTAGAATAAATGGTAACATGGACTACTTAGAAGATAAGTGGGACATTCAAATACCTTCTATAACTTATTGGGCTAAGAACGAATTAGCTTGGACTGTTAAGGATAAGGATGGTAATACATACCCACCTCTTAACCTAGTTAATAACCCATTACCAGAGAGTATGACTGCTCTAAATATTACTAGTAACTCTGATATCCCATCTGAACTAAGAGACCGAGGTTATAGTGCAGATTTCTTGTCATTAGATGTTAATAAATGGTCTAATGAAAGGAAGGAGACTAGAATTAGGGACAAATACATAAAGATTAAAGTGAGATATACTGGTGACGAGTTAGCTATAATAACAGCTTTAAAAACATTATATATCGTAAGTTATGCGTAAACTAGTTAAAAGATACCAGTGGGGAGGGACTTCAACATGGGGTCCCTACACCATTCCACAAAACAATGGGACACCAGTCTATCAGAATTTAATGGGAAAGGACTGGGCTGCTGACTTTGGTAAATCAGCTGAGCAAATAATGGCTCCGACTAATAGCCTAATTGATTTTAACGCTAAGATGGGAGACCCATTAAGTATGTCCTTGAAATTCAACAGAGATTCTAATAAGGCTATACAGGACATAAAGAGATTTGGCGGGAACTCCTCTACTGTTACTCCTAATAGTGGAATATTTAGCAAAGCTAAGATTGGTAACACCATGAATGTGGCTGGAGGTATAGCTGATGTAGTTGGAAGTCTAATTCCCCAGAAAGAACAATCAGCACTAACTACTGGACTAAATCAAGGCTATGATGCTGCTGCTAATGCTGTGTCTACTATACCTGGAGTAGGTACTATTATCGGTGGTGCTATGAAAGTAGGTGGAATGTTATCAGATGGCTTAACAGCTATGGGAGTTGGAACTGACCAAATGACTACAGCGGACAAGATATTAGATAGTAAGTTTCTCAAACTAACTCCAATTGGATTGGTTAATGCCATTGGAGCTAAGAAAGCCGATACTATTACTAAGGATAATGAAGCATTTGAACAAGTAGGTTCTGCCTACGGTGGAACTCAATCTACTGTAGATGATGCTCTTACTAAGAGTGGTAAGAAGTATGGATTACTTAGTGGTGGAGCAAGGAACAAAGCTAATAGACAAATACACAATGCTCAGATGCAACAAGTCAAAATGGGTAATATAGCTGATGAAGCCCAAATGGCACTTGTAGCTTCTAACAATCCTTTGCTTGGACTTGGAACTCAATTACAACTAAATGGAGGTTATCAGCAGAATACAGTAAGAGCTGGTAAGTCTGGCTTGAAGATGGATAGAGACTTCGCTAAGAGAGTAGTTAAACTATCTAAAGGACAGAAAGAGAAGAGAAAGAAGATTCAAGAAGAGGTTAGAATGGAAGAGGTAGCTGGCTTTCAAAAGGGTGGTGTTGTAGATGGTATTACAGGGGCTGCTCCCAAAGTAACATTTGAGTCTTGGTATAAAACTATTCCAGTAGATAGAAACGATACTACTTCATACAACCTTAGAAGGGCTTTTGAACTAGCCCCTAAAGAAGAACTAGAGGCTTGGAGGACATCAAGTGTGTCTGATTTAAAGAACGGTAAGAATCACCTAAATTCCGTATATCTAGACCCTGAAACAGGTATCTATGAGTTTATGAAAGCTAAAGACCATCCAACTCTTAAATATGAACTAGAGTGGTATAATTCTAAAGACCCAGAAGCAGTAGAGTTTAGAAACTCATATGACTTAGACACGTCTGGGGATTATTACAGATATGTCCCTAAGAAGTTTGCAGAGGGAGGTAAGGTTAATGTAATTCCTAGTGGTGCTTTACATGCCCATAAACATCACTTAGAGAATGTGGATGAGAAGTTTGAAGAGGTAACTACTAAAGGTATTCCAGTTATTACAGAAGAGAAAGGCGGGGACATTAAGCAACACGCAGAAGTAGAGAGAGAAGAGATAATCTTCAATCTTGAGGTTACTAAGCAATTGGAGAAACTAATGCAAGACGGTTCTGATGAAGCTGCTATTGAAGCTGGTAAACTGCTTGTACATGAGATTCTTGAGAATACAGTTGATAACACAGGACTATTAAATACAGTTGAATAATGAAGATTGAAATAGGAGACAGAGAGTATAATGTAACTTGTGCTAGAACTGAAGAGGAAAGAATGAAAGGTCTACAAGGAGTTACAGAAATGAAAGATGATGAAGGAATGTTATTCTTCTTTGAGGAGCCTCAGACTGTAGGATTCTGGATGAAGGACACTAAAATTCCACTAGACATCATTTTCATTAATGAAGATATGGAAGTAATATCAGTATATCAGGGAGAACCTGAGAATGAGAATATAGCTGAGGAAGATGACGTACAATTTGTATTAGAAGTTAATCAAGGCTCTGGTATTAAAGAGGGAGATGAACTTGATATTGAAGAGGACGAAGAATTGCCTAAAATGAAGGTAATTGCCCCTGATGGTTCTACTCAAATGGAATTAGAAGGAGGAGAGAGAATCTTTAGTAGAAAGAATACAAGAACCCTAATCAGAATGGCTAAGAGAGCTTCTAAATCAAAGAGTGAGAAAGACTATAAGGCGTTAGGTAAGAGAATGTTTACTTATCTAAAGCAACAGGACGAAAGAGAACCTGAATATGTAGAGAAGAAAACTAAGTAAAAAAAAATAAGGGAGGCTCACGCCTCCCTTTGTTGTTTTACCCATATATATCCCCCAGCACTTTTATACTTACCATTTATACATGATGATATACTTGAAATTCTGACTCCAGTAGCTCTAAAAGCATCACTGATTGAATCATAACTACCAATTAGATTTCCACTTTTAGTAAATTGTTGTATTTTAGATGGAAGTGTAAGTTCAGCTTTACTTATCTTATCTTTAAGTTCTTCTGCGTTTAATTCATTAAAACTCCATATAAAGTTTCCAGCCCTACTGGAATTACCAGTACATGCTCTTTGAATACAACTACGACTAATTCCAGTTAAAGTGGCAGCGTTGGAAGTACTCTTATAAACATTTATGAAGTTTCCAAGCATATCGTATTGATAGGTTGGCTTGCTTTGATTTATACTAGTCTCATTAATTTCGTCTATTTCCCATAAAGTATTATCCTTTATTACGTTGTGTTTGTAGTCCCTAAATATAGATACTACGTTATCATCTTTCATAAATAGTTCTCTTGTTATTAGATATTTACTACATAATTCCTGGATATCTCTTTCTATTCTAATATCTTCCTTACTATCTAATGTCTTTTCAGGATTTACTATTAAATCTATAACTTTAACATTTTCCCTTGCGTTTTTAAAGGACTTGATTCTCTTATTAATATCAGAACAACTCCCGATTTTATAACACGTTTGTAAGTCTATTAGGTATATCATATTTTAAAACTTTAATGCAAAGATAATGAATTAAATTCAATAAAAAAATAAGGGCGACCTAGTTTAACTTTCGTTAACTAGTATCGCCCTAATTGCTTTATATAAGGTTTAGTTGGGACATTATCCCTTTCACCCTATCTATTAAATGTTCTATATCGTTATTGTTATCTATTCTGTAATCAAAACCTTCATAATTATCCAATGCCACTTCAGATGGATGGGTATCACGAGAGAAGGTTTCCCTATCTACTCTAATGATTATACCACCCCTTTCCTTAATAGCTTCAGCTTCAGATGGAAACCTAACATCTGGAATAATCCAGTGGTCGTCCTCACTGTAGCCCATGAATAAAGCATCTACCCACAATGTTGGAGATATACTCCTACCTACCTCAGTTCCAAATCTCTGTAGAAGTTCTCTATTAGTATAATATCCTCCCTCTGGTTTAGCTATCTCACTGTTAGACATCTTAAATATATTATCCTCGAATGCCTTAACATTTACGTTAAGTATAATAGCTAAGACTTGTTTAAGTTTATCAGCATATGCGTGCTTGTACCATATACTGCCTAAAGGACTTGGACTCTTAAGTAACATCTTTACAAATGTATGCATATCCCCATCTCCGTACCTATTCCATATATCTAATGCCTTAATAATTTTGCATACGGTATCCTTACCACATTGTTTCTTTCCAGAAATTCCAATAATCATTATTCAATTGCACTTTCAACTGTCTCACTAGCATCGTACCAGAAGTTTCTAGTTTGTCTTAGTACACCGATGTTATTTATGACAGCTTTACTAAAATCCTTATCTCCAGTAATCACTGCACAACCATCATTCCAAATATTAGTTAACATTCTGAATGATGGTGGGGTCCAATCTGTAAGAGGTGATAGCATTGATTCAAAAGCACCTAAATCGTCAGTTGAGGTAATCAGTGAGGAAACGAAGATACTTTCTGCATCTCTCAGCATTACATCTCCCCAACTCAAATCTCGACCTTTATCAGCCTTCTGTTGCTCCTTTAATAGTTGGGTTAAGAAGTATCCAAGTAGGCTACCAATTAGTCCCCAAAGAGCCATATCATATCCGAATTGCTGTAAATTGGCGTGCCTTACCCTTCTAAGTTCACTGTTATTAGTGTTCCAAAATTCTTTAGCACCCTTCACTATTCCAGATAATCCATCATCACGGAATCCTTCAAGCATTTCCTTGAATCCATCCCTAAATGACATGAATATACCTTCCTGCCAGTTACCTCTCCACACCATAAATGGTTCACCTGTATTCTCAGTAGTCTGAACATACTGTTGTACACCATTAATAGTTACAAGTTTCTTATAAACTTTATTACCATCCTCGTCTACAAGTTGTTGGAAATTACCTTGTGAATATACACCACTCTTTAGGAAGTACCTATTCTTCAAAGCTGACCAATAAGTTCTAAACTGCATATACTGAGCACCGAGGAAGTAGCTCTTTAACATCATTTGAGTTTCATGTGAGTAATAACCATAAGTTTGGTCTGCAAATGATTTCAAACTCTGAGCTTCCTTATTAGTATAAGCCATTGGTAAATCATCATCATAGCCGATTGGTTGACCTTTATCATTCTTCCAACCTTCATTTCTAAATTGGTCTATCATAGCTTCATATAAAGCCTTCTGATAACCATACTTAGAATCAGCTTTATTACCAGCTGCATATGCAGAGAATCTCTTATCTTTCTTCCAATCATAGACTAACTTATTACCTTTCATTGAATAAGCATCCATGCAACCATCCTTTATCATCTGAGCTACAAATAGAGTCATTCTATTAAAGTAGTCAGGTGCAGAGGTAGTCCACAGCATCTTACCCTGGAAGTTAATCAAGCCAGGTTCACCTCTAAGCCTTTTATCATATACGTTAGAGTCAAAGTCATTAATGGCATACTGTTCATTTATCAGCTCTCCTAACGATACTATCTTGAAATGGTCTTTCATATCACCAGCTACCCATTTCATGGCTTGCTGTACTTCATCCCATCCAAATTGATTAGTACCCATAGGTCTAATGATTGCCTTACCTGCATTCTTCCAGAAGCCTTCCATCATCTGGAATAGACCAGATTTAGGAGAGAAACCTAAGGCGGCAGTAGTGGTAAAGTTTCTAACCATACCCATATAATGAGCTAATCCTTTAAGGTTCTCTGGGACTAATGTTTGACCAATGATTTTGTTCTTTACATAGTCCTTAGTGTACCCTATAGTATTCTTAATGTCCAAGTTCTGGAAGTTAGCTTCCATAAGCATATCAACCATAGTAGCTTTAACCACTGGCAATATTTCATCGTATGCTTTCTTCCTTTCTTTAACAAAGGCATATGAATAGATAATGTCATTCAAGTTAGTTTCAAAGAACACAGTATCATGCTCTTCTAAAGCATTACTTCTTGATGTTGCATTATCGCTATACTCAAACATATCAATCATCTCATACTTTTCCATATCCTCCTTTAACTGCTCATTATGCTCTGAGTCCAAAGCACCAGTGATTAGTCTATCTGCCCATTCCTTAGGATTTCTAAACTGGTCTACCTTTCTCTTAAACCAGGATATTAATCCCTTACCACCTTCCTGTACCTTAGTAGCTGAGCTAGCTTCCATTAATGGTACATTATAGTATTCACTATCAGGGTCTAATCTCATTTCCTCTAAGTCAGATTCAGACATATTTTGATACCTGTATCTGTTTAGTTTATCCAGCCAGAATGTTAGGAACTCCTTCTCAGCAGCATCTAATGTTCTATCAACAAATGGACTCTTAACCCTCATTCTACTATCAATCTTGCCATCTCTATCAGTAACAAACATATTCTTAAATAGTGATAGTTGGTCACCAATAAGATTCCTTCTTTCAGTAGAATATCCCTTAGCTTTCCAGAACTTCTCCATAGCAGTACGCATTTCAGCAGCAAAGTTATTAAGATTAGTTCTTAGATGTACAAGACCGTCAGTGGTTACTTTATACATATTTCTAAGGTTAGCTGATGCCATCACATCTGGGTTATCAGTTAGTAGAACTATTTTGTTACCATCCCTAACTTCTTGTACATAGTGCATACCTCTTAAATCCTTAATAGCTTTAAGTAGGTAGCCATATACAATTCCAGGAGGTGAAGAGAAATCTGTAGTCTTAGTTTCAGTTAAATTAGGATATTCCTGCTCTAACATCTTCTTCATCTTTATTAGGTTCTCTATAGAATGGTCAAGAATAATTGGATTAGTCTCAAACTCTGACAGTACATTATTCAATTTACTCTGCTCTTTACCTAAGGCACAGAACTGAATCATATTGTAGTATGCTAATTGATAATTCTCTAAGAACTGTATTTTACCAGTAGTAAAGTTATTATCCACACCAGCCCTACCATTCTTAGTAAGCTCATTAAAGTTCTGCATTAACTGCCAAGCACTAGTGTGCATACCAGTTTCATCCTTTTGGTTAAGAACTCTAATCTCACCTAATTTAAACTTACCTTCCCTGAATAAATCTGGAAGTTCATTTAAAGCTAGCATAGCTTTCATTAGGTCAACATTACCTACAATGCCCTCCAATGCCAGGATACCCCTCTGTTCTAGTTCTACGTTAGAAGCATATTCACCAAGAACGGAAGTACCCTTCTTGAATTTAAGCTGTGTCTTCAATGGAGTGTTATCAAGTACTAACACGTCAAAGTATTTAGCTCTCTTATTAAATAGTAGCATTATACCTAAAGATGTTAATTCTGGAACATCCATTACCTTCCATTCAGAGTTACAGTACCTACTACATTCCTTAATAAACCAACCTGCACTGTGTCCCTTAATCTTACGATTGGATAGGGGTAAGAAGTTAGTATTACCAGTATTAATAGCAGTTCTAATATTACCAATCAACCTTTCAGTTGCTCTCGTCTTAGAGCTTAACAAAGATTCGTGATAACTTTCAAGAGCCTTATATGCTTCTGCTTGAGTATCAAATGTTAGAGTCTTACCTGGATTCTTTAAGTCTGGAAGAGTCCACTTACCAGTAGATGCATTATATCTCACATCCCTTTTAAGAGCTTCTAATGTAGCTTCATTTAGTTCTCTGTTAAACTTATATCCTGGGAATAGTTTAGCAAACCCAGTACTCATATGCTCAACAAAGTCCTTAGTAACTATATCTTCAACAGGCTCTACAGGCATAACCATTTCAACGTTATTGGTTACAAAGGCAGATGCACTATCATAGGATAGCCTTGGGTTTCTATCTCTATAATCAATGTTGATTTCCTTTACACCATTTACAGTAGTAATAGGTGCAGTAATGTTGGAGAAGTTACCAGTAGTTCCATCAAAGTCTTGCATTGATAGTGGGATAATACCCATCATAGCCCTACTTACTGGTAATCCATAGCTCTCTAATAACTGCCTATAAACAGCTAACTGATAATCGAATGTTAATTTCTTAGTACTATCAAAATCAACGTGAGCTTTATCAGAAGTCTTGTAGTCATATATGTGTACTTGCCCATCAGAATCAACTACCAACAAGTCAATAATACCAAGTAGTTTGATAGGATTACCATTATCGTCAGTGGCTTGAGTGTCTCCAGCAACTACGTACTCTGGGTAGAATTTTACACTATTGGGGTCTCCGTTACCATGTAGCTTAATTAACTGGTCTCTCAGTATTTCCATGTTACTATACATATGAGAAGCCATTACTGGGTCAAGATAGTTCTTAACTTCATCATCCTGCACTATAGCTGATAAACTTTCACCCTTCCAGAATAACTCAGCTACTTTATGAAGTGAAGTACCAACTTTACCAAGTAAGTCCCACTTGGTAGTTAGTGCTTTGAAAGCTCCTTCCATTTCATTCTCTTTTACTGGAACACCTGGCTCTTTACCAACCAATTTAGCTTCCATTGCACTAAACCCATCCTTACCCCACCTTTCAAAGCACTTCTCCTTGAAGTTCTCTATCTTGAACTCAGGCACAAATCTGGTTACTCCATCTGCTTGTCTAAATAACTTTATTGCAGATGTAACACCTTTATATGGTTTCACCGATTCTGGGTCTATATCTTCATCATCCAGGAATGAATTAGGATTTCTCTTAATACTCTGGATTTTAGTAGCCCATGATAGTTTACCATCTAATATAGATACTACTTCGTCTTTCTTAGTATTAAGACTAAACACTATATCAGATATTCTACCAAGGTCTATACTATGTTTATTGTTAAGTAGGAAGTTGTTCAATTCTAACTCAGAGCCAAATGACCTTCCTAATAGAGTATATCCGCACTTTGCCATTATTCACAATACTCTTTTAATAATCCTTGTTTTAATAAATCTTCTTTAATATTAGCTAGTCGTCTGTTAGTTCCTGATTCGTTACCATTAAAAGCATTAGCTATTGTGGTTTCGTTAATAGATGTTCCAAATAAGTCCATGATTTCAGAGAACGATTTACCACTGATACTATTTAGACTAACTTTAGTTGTACTTTCATTAGGGAAGATGGCTGAGTCAATATTTCTCTTAATTTCATATTCTGCCCTATCCATTAGATTAGCATCAACTGGTAATTCCAAATTCTCTGTAAAGTGTCTGGCAAACAGGTCTACGAATATCTCCTCATTAGCATCCATTCTAGCTCTATTGGGGAACTCCTCTAGCCTCAAATCATAATCATCAAGATTCTCTACGGAGTTTACTAATGCTGAGTATAGGTTATAGTCTGTAGACTTTAGTGAACCAAGCAACATATGAGACAACTCATGAATAGGAGCATCATCACTTGCGTTATCAGTATTGATATAGATTTCTCCATCAAGTATGAAAGCATTGACTCTAGTAGCATCTGGAATTACATCCTTAAACCCTCCCAACCTCAATTCTGAACTTGTAACTCTATTGAATTTAACCCCATATAAGTCAGTTAGTCTATCCAACATAGCTTCAAGTTTATTGATTCTTATATTACCATTAGAAAGTTCTGGGTAATAATTATTAAGTTTATTATCCTTATTAGTAGACCTTAATAAATATTGGTTGTTATCTACTTTTAACGTTTCAACTTTAATTGGGTTAGTAAGTCTATTTAGTGCTTCAAGTATCTCTGTCTCACTATAGAAGCCTTCAGCCTCAAGAATAGCCCTCTCTAATGCTTTAGGCTCAGTTCCAACTTTGTTTGGATTTATTAGGATAGTACCCTCTTCATTAATGTCATACTTGCCTTTAAGAGTTGTATCAACTTTGAACTTAGGATAGTTAAAATTGCCATAATATGATATAATTGGTGGAAGTTCTGAATTAGTATTATATATAGCATTTTGTCCTGCAGACAATAAATTACTATAGTCCGATATAAACCTAAGAACATCTCTATTAACTTCATACTTAGTGTTTACTGGAGTAGCTTTGGAATAAGCTGTCTTCAAGTTCTTTGTTCTTGGTAGATTACTTAATGCAGTATAACTTCCTACTTTGTGTTTAGATATGTAGTAATTACCATCATGCTGATAGATGTAGTTTCCATTAATTACCTGAATAGGTTGAGGGAATATATTACTATTATGCTCAGTATAAGGTCCTACATAATCTTCTTCTACTTCTAAATCCCTATTTATAGTAGCCCTCCTCTTGATGTCTACTAGGGATTCTCCATCAAACAGTGGAGTTATCGTTATCTCTAAGTCTCTATAGATGCTATTTAAATAGGGCGCATCCACTCCTTCTAAGTCAACATCTTTAGCAACATATCTATCGCCCGACTTGACTAAATTATACTTCTTTACTAATGCAGGTATTGTGTCAGAAGATACTACTTGTTCAATAAATGGGTATTCCCCAGTAGTCTCTAGTATCTTCCTTACCTTTGCATCAAGCTCTAACTGGGTTAATCCAGAAAGTTCTAGAAGTGTTCTATATGTTATATCATTATGATTAATACAAGCCATTATTCACAACCTTTTCTAGTAAATTCGTCCCATAAATCGTATATCTCGTTGTCTGACAATGGATGTCCTTGTGATATTCCACTTAGTAGAACAGCCTTTGTAGCTCTAATTTCTTCTTCATTAGCTTCAATACCCTTCTCTTTTAGGTATCCTGTAATAGTGGTATCCATTTCTTTAAAGTTGAACTTAAACTGCTGACCATTCCTATTAGTATAGGTTCCAGCATTACCATTCCACTCTAACCACCATTGCTTACCTTTACCTTCCTTTAACTGAACATTACTTAATGTTCTAAGCAAGGTATTAAGTTCTGACCTCATTCCAGATAGGTCTACTAATTCGTTTATAATATCATCACTAACAATGTAGTGTAGTGCTGTTGCAGGATTCTTTCTCATCTCAGTGAACTTAGACTGTAGATTAGCTATCCATACATCAGACTTTAATTTCATTTTGTCAGTTGCCTTACCAATACTTCCTATAAAGGATAAGATTTGATTAATCTTTTCAGGAGTATTAATAGTCTTAGCATAGAAATATTCCCTTAGTGTATTATATACTTTATTAAGGTTATTGGAGTCTAGGATAACTAAATCCCCGTTAGTACTAACATTTACGTTAGGTATTTTTACGTCATTTAGTGTTATGGGTGATGAAACCCAAAGAATGTTCTGTTCAGACTCTGGAACAACTTTGTTTAGTTTGGATATTAATACCCTTAAACTATCTCTCATTGGTATATACTGCCTACCTAAACTGTTTAGGTGCTTAGTAATATCTTTAAATGTAGCATTACCTCTTAAATGTGATATGTCATTAATGTTAAGTACTTCATACACACCTTTTGGGTCAGATAATGCTTTAGAAATTTCAGAACCATGTTCTTTAATTATGTTCTGTATAATGTCTTTAATTGGAGGATTCCCATTGACGTTGGGAGACTGGACTTTAAATTCCAGCCCCCCAATTATCAATGTAGAAGTACAGTTCTTAGCACTCATACTTTACTATTGCTCTGTTTTGATTTATTAGCTTTAACAGTTTATCTTCTAGAGGTTCTGCATCTTGCTCTTTGCTGAAGTTCATTGGTAACCATGTAAAATAGTTCATCAACTCTTTCTGATTTGGGAAGACCACTGGCTTGTAGTTAGCAGGACCACTAGCATCTCCCTCTGGCAGATTGTCAATGACATCATCTGGAAGCTGCTCAGAAGAGTTAAATTCACCCATATACGTAAACAGCTCATAAGTCTGCAATAAAGGATTAAAGACCTTAATATAGGGGAACTTCTTACCGTAATTACCTCCACTAACAGTTATAGCACAAGCCATGATTACATCTTCAAGTGAATAGTCAGAGTTATTCAGTAACTTGTTGAAGTCCATATCTCCGATATACTTGAAGTAATCTTGTACAACAGAGTTTTGTTTCTCACCAACAAAGTGCTCAAACAGTCTTGTCAAGGATGTTTGTCCATACCTATTCTTATTTACAATCATGTTGTAATAGAAGAACAACTCTGAAACTGGAGTTCCATTGAACGTATATTTATCCAACTCATCAAAGTGAGTTAAATATTCTACATAGTTGTTCATTTCGGTAATAGAGTTAATGCTTGACATATTCATAGGAAGTGTCCATGCGTAGCTTACATCACGAGTAAGAGTTCTATCAGAGATAGATAACTGAAGAGCACTTATAAACTTGTTTCTGGCAAGCGATAGTTTTCTCTCTCCATTCTTCTCTTGAAGACCCCTCTTGAGACTTGGAACTACTGTATTCTCAAACCACATTTTGAAAGTAGCCTGACCATGACCAGTACCCAAATCTATAACCTCATTACCTGTAGCTTGATGGGTGTGTCCATACTTATCAAAGTATCTATCACATTCAGCTATAGTAAATGAAGTACCTCTGTCTTTGAACCACTTAGTATTTATAACACTATCCAGGAAGTTACCAACATTCCTATATATAGAATCCCTATCCTTACTAGAAGAGACATTATATACATTCCTAATTAGGAGTTTAGATAGATTATAAACGTTAGTAAACTTAGCACTAATAGCATCAAATATACCAAAGTCTGTAGCTGCCATATCAATAGTTGCTCTAAAGTGAGGAACTCTAGTAATAACATCTAACACATTGATAGTTCCCTTGATTAGATTATAGAAAGAAACTGCAAGTCTTCTATATTCATCGTCATTTAAGAACCTTAATGTATTAAAGTCATCAATCATTCCTTCTGTTTTAGCTGCTCTAACAATGCTTTCGACATATGTCTTAGCACCCTCCTTACCGCCATGTAGCTTCTCAAGATATGGTTTATCTTCAAGGATTTTAAAGATACTAACATCCCTATTATCCCCAGCACCAGTTACATACTCCTCTACTCTATCCTTTACAGCCTGCTCGATTCTATCAAGATAACCAAACTTATCAAACATATTGGTCTGCAGTCCCTGATTTGCACTTAGGATAGAACCTAACTGCTTAACCTCTTGAGCTAGCTTATAAATTCTCTTGAAGGTATAATACTCTGTTCTACTTAACTCATTCTTAAAGATTGAGTCAGCCATTACAGCTAATTCTTCAAAATCACTCATAAATCTCATTAGGTTGAACTTAGGGAAACCATTGTTCTTATAGATTTCAGTTGTCTTGAACTCTTCTCGCAACTTCTTGAGCAACTCTAACCTATTATCCTGTTTGAATATTTCAGTTAGTGCAGCTTGAGTAGATTTACCTCCAGCTTTAGGATAAACAGCTGCAATAGCTTCATTAAGACCTTCAAACTTATTCAAGTAATTCTTGATTTGTAACCCATTCTCCAACTTATTAAACACACTGTCAATAGTTGAACTCTGGTTATACTCATCAAAGATATTGGTCTTGTTTAACTTAGCTATAGTCTGAACTGTATTAGAAATCATAAGATTAGCTATGTCCTTAAAATCAATACCCAACATAATTGAATATAGATATACGGAAGCTAAATCTGAACCAGAATTAATCTTAGCTAAAATCAACTCCTTAGCATTATCAGTTGCTGCTGATAACAGAGCTGAAATAACTAATGATGCATCCTTTTGACTTCCAAGCTGACTTAACAACTGTTCACGTATGTAAGCCACTTCCTCCTCAGTATACTTCTTACCAGCGTCTTCCATGCTAACTCCAGATTGTTGTTCAATCATAGAGTTCCAAAGAACCTTAGAAGTATCAACGCCATCAAAGTTTACATTAGCAATAATGTTTCTTACTAATGGAAGGTACTTCTTACCATCCCTTGACTTAATCAGCTTGAATGACCTTCTAAAATATGCATTCTCCTGCCATTCCATGTTACCACTTCTAGCAGCTTCATTATAATAGTAAGATAATGCAAAGAAAACCTTCTCACCAACAGCTGCAATACCAATAACATCCTTACCAGTCATATTCTGATATTGCATATTCCACTTAACAAATGGATTTCCCAGAGTATACTCCTTAGCTTCCTTACCTGATTCAGATAATTCTGCTGCTGCTTGAGGCTCATTCATCTCAATCGGAGAATAAGCTGAAACCATATTAGCTGGGTCATTGATAATACGATAAATCTTAGATGAAACTGAGTTCTTCATCATAGAAATAATCCTATCAGGTGACTTAATCTTAGATAGATATAAAGAATGTCTGTTAATTCTCTTCTCTACAGTATCTAAGTTCATCCAGTTAGCTTCAATAATACTCTTTGGGTCTAACCATAACTTAGTATAACCACTGTCTCTGATACCCTTTAGTAAGTCTGCCAATGCAATAATGAATCTCTTGGTATTAGTGCCAAGTTTATCACTAGCTGCTAAGTTAACATTCTTAACTAATTGAGTAATATCAAATGAGTCTTCTGGTTGAACATCAGGATAGAATACCTGATATTCTTTACCACTCGGCATAGGTAATAATTCAGAAGCCTTTCTTACTTCATCAGAATATAGATTGAAATAAGGAGACCATCCAATATACTTACCATTATCTGAGAACTCGGAACCCATTAGATATACCTTATCAATATCAAAGTCAGAACCTTGCAACCAAATCTGCCAGTGTGATACATAAGCAATATTCTTCTCTGATTCAGAGAATGCAACTACCTTCATAGGCATGAATGACTGCATGGACTGAGCTGGAATACGAGCTGCAATGAACTCAAGAGATTTCAAGAATGAGGTTCTCTTCTCTCTTGATAGACGCCTAAACATTCTATCAAGGTGAGTGTTCTTCTCTTGCAGAGCAAGTTTAAGAGTTACAGACTCATTGTTCTCCATACGAAGAGCTATTTCCTTGTACTGCTCAGTAAGTTTATGGTCAATACCCTTAACCACATCGAATGCAGCATTTAGAGTACCTTCCTTTAACCTAGAGTTTAGTTCTACATCATCATAGTCATCGTACTGTTCCTCTAAGAACTGCTTAACATTGTCAGTAAAGATAATTTCGTTACCTCTACTATCAACATAAACCTCAGCATCGTTTAGAGGACCTTCGATTTCACCCTTGTTATTAACCCTTAGAGTATTCTCACCATCTTCGACTATAGTGTTTACATTTACTTTCTGTAAACCTTCTACAACCTTAGCATTACCTCCACTCTTAAGAATAATATAGGTATGATTACCATTAGCTCTTTTCAGAGCAATATCATACTTAGTAGTCTTATCATTCCATGCATCAATAATTCTGTTATAGAAGAAGTTTTCATTCTTCATTATATCATTCAGAGAGTCACCTCTTCTTAAACCAAACTTTGTTGCATAGATTTTAGGTAATACTAACTCAGCTTCCTTAATCTCTAAGGATTCTGGGTCGATAGTTTTAACTTCGTCGTTGATAATGACAGTGCCATCAGCAGACAACCTTTTGAATGTGTTGATAACATCATCCCTATACAGGTTCTTAATATCATCAACCAGGTTACTAATTCTCCAGAAGTCCTTATTAGCTAGCTTATTTGCTAACTCGTTTAGTTTAGTTCCAACCAAATCATTAGGGACTCTAAAGCCTCTAAGTATTTCAATAGCAGCATCAATATCGCCACTCTTAGCTAAGTCAATTACTCCACCTTTATCAAAGGCTTTCTCTACAGCATATCTGGACTTGATAGAATCAGAATCAAATATACTATATTGTCTACCTCCAATCTTAAACAGAGTACGGGAAGGTTGTAAGTCACGTCCTTTATAAGGATTGCGCTTAACTAACCTACCAGAAGTATCATTCCTTAGTTCATTATACTTTTCAATAGAATCAACAGTAATGTGTTGAACTCCAGGAACATTAAGGTTAAACTGACTTTCATTGTGCATATCACCATCCCACATAGAAGCACCTTCTGGAACTACACCATTTACATCAACTGGATAGCCCTGAGTACCTTCAACAACTACATAACTCTCACCAAACTCAATATCAGTGATAGGTATAATAGGTTGTATATTGAATTGATGATTAAAGTCTACTTTAGATAACTGAGCTTGACCATAAGTATAGTCAATTCCATTAGCCTTATAGATTTGAATAGCACCATGTGATGGAATCAATACAGATGCAATACCTGGATACTTTCTCTTGATAGCATTCTTATTAATCATAGAAGTTACACTAGAGATAACAGCACCTAATAGGTTATTATCACTAAATGGTAGTTTAACATCAGCTTCTGAAATCTTTAGATACTTACTAAGCTCCTTCTTCATGTTATAGATAATAGCTTCAGCTAAGCTAGCCTTATTGCTAGAACTATCATCAAATGATTTTAAGAATGACTTACCTACAATGTTATAAATTTCTCTTGAATCACCCATCTTATAATACTCAGCTACAGCATCAATCTCTCGCTTCATTGTAGAATATACAATAGAACCTAAATCATGGTATGCTTCCTTAGCAATATGATGAGTATAACCATTGGCTTCTAATGAAGATATTACCTGGGACATCTCAGTTAATTCTGAATCGTCAGCGTGGTGGTCAGCATCCATCTGAATGCCTAAGTGTCTAGTAGACATCTTAAAGCTTCTTAATGGAGTATCGTCAAACCAAGAACTTGTAGGATTGATATTAGTAGCACCGCATTTAGCACCACTAGTATTAACCAGATAGTGAATATCAGAATGCTTTAGAGGCTGATACACCTCAATCTGGGACAGATTAGCAAAGTCAGTGAATGTTCCATCAGGATTTCTGATTTCACTTTCAGAAGGAAGTTCTTCATAATCCTCTCCGAATGTATAAAGTTCCTGCTTAAAGTCTGTTCCATAGATTTCTGAGTTTTCTTTACTTCTTACTACACCAATGTTATTCATATACCAAGCTACTGCTTCAATAGAAGAGTTACCTTCGAATAATCCTAAATCAGTTAAATCACAAGACCATTCTCCACCAAAGGCTTCCCATAGCTTGTAATTAGTATCAATAAGAAGAGAAGTTCCACCTTTAAGTTCTGGCTGACCTATTACGTTACCCATCTTGTTAACTTGTACTTGAGTTACGTCATATAAGTTATCACCAGTTCTCTTGATGTCAGTAATCTTATAGAACTTACCAGTAACTATGTCTCTATAATAAGGGTTCTGTATATTCTCAGCTATATTGATAGGTTTACCATTAAAGGCAACAGTTAAGTCAACAGGAACATCCCATTGTCTATCTGTCATCTTCTTTAGTATATTCTTCCATCTCAAGCCCTTATTATCAGGTTTTCCAGAGTCTCTAACACGCTCATTATAGATGTCCATCAAAGCATACTTCAACTCTAGTTCAGACAAGTACATAGGATTCATACTATGACCAATAGGCTTCTTATCCTCGCCAGCCTTAGCATCATTCAGAGAATAGTTCTCTAATATAGCAATGAATGGATTAGCCCAACCACTACCATCTTGAACATCCACCTTAGATGTAACCCCAGAGAAGTTATGCACTGAAGCAGACATATCTCTAATAGTTGCAACATTGTACTGTGGCGGAATACCATTAAACTGGTTCTGCACGTAGTTATGCATAGTTGCTGGATAGATAACCATACGCTTAAACTGAGCCAATGTACGAGCAGCTTCCTCTTGTTCAATCTTAGTTACTTCATCTGCATTAGCATCAATCCTCGATTTAAGAGGATGACCATAAGGTCCACCAACAGTAGAAGTTAAGAAATTACTTGAGATTAGATTGTCAACTTCAAAGAACATATCGAACAAAGGATTAAGGATTAAACCTTGAGAATCCTTAGGGTCAAATAGTGAGTTCTTAGTAAGTCTCGTTTCTTTACCGTTCTTGTCAACCAGTTTAGCTATGATAATCTCAGCTGTGTCAGGGTCTACCCATTTAGATTCATAGTCTGGACCAGCCCAGATACTATACCTCTCAGACTCGCTTGAACCATGTATGAATTTATTCAACACAGGGTCAATTTCACCTCTCTTATCATATAAGAAGAACTTATTGTTATTGAGCAAGTCTCTAGCAAATTTCTTCTTCTCTCTAAGAACCTTAGCATTATAAATGCTTCTTGTTTTAGCATCATCTAAGAACATTTCAAAGTAATGCTTTAACAATTTATTAATTCCAAGAGTGCCTTTACCAGAGAAGTGAATTTGGTCAATAACTTCAGTATTAGCTTCCTTAGCAAGTAACATATACAAGTCTTGAGGAGAGTTAGCTAAAGCCATCTGGCTCTGCATAATCTGCTGATATTCAGCTTCATTCTCTGGACTAACTGGAATACCTTTAGACCTAAAGAACTCTACATCCTTCTTCAGTTTATACTTAGCATTGATAGCATCAAACACTCTCTCAGCATCACTAAATGTAGTAATGTTTGATATACCCAACATAGGTAGTATCGGAGCTAATGTCTGTTGATAGTCAGCTAACAAGTTAGTTCTCATAACTCTGTACATCTGAGCCATAGAAGCATAGTGAACATTTCTAATATCCTCAGCAGTAGATTCTGTAATTCTCTTACCTCCCACATTACCTCCAGTAGTCTCATCAAATGTTGGAGTTAGTACTTGCATACCATCAATTCCAATCAAATAATGTCTCGACTTATCTGAATATACTGTAGGTTGAATATAGAACTTACCAGCCATATCACCATCCTTATTAAGGAATCCAGACCAGAAGTCATATAGAACTGAACTATGAGCAATTTCAGATGAGAAGAACTTAGCACTAGACTTAGTTACAGACCTATCCTTACTTTGGGCTTCCTTCTTTACAGTAGTACCAAATATAAGGTTAGGATTCTTAACAAAGATACTTCCTAATGAGGCTACATTGTAACCATATCCAGCAAGGTGTTTAGCTTCCAGCCAATTTACCTTAGCAGTATTAATAAGGTTTGTTAAACCATTATTAGATATTGAGTTACCAGATAGGTCACGAGAATTACTCTTTGCAGCTTCACCATTAACTAACATACGTGCCCTAGCTAAATCCCTTACAATATTAGCTTGGTCAGCTATTACAGTCTTTAGTGAACCAGTTTTCTTGTCGAATAGAGTAGTCTCCTTACTATATGCTTCGGGGAAGCATTCAGCTACAGAAGCCTTATCCATCGTGCCATCTGTTAACTCCTTCTCTATTTGGTTACGCATTAAAGAACGCCCACCTAACGCAGCAAGTTGCATTATAGCACTTATATCAGAGCCAGCTTCTACAATCTCTCTAAAAGCATCAAGTATTTCGGGTTGTAATCCAAGTGATTGGTACAAGGTGTCATCTAAGAACTCAGTTAAAGCTCTTACAAGGTCTGTATCTCCCTCAGCAACCATGCGGTCCATTTCATTTAAAGATAAAGGAGATTGATTTCTGTTAGAATCAACAGTAAACACAGATATTCCTCTACTGCTATTATTAGCATGAACAATATGTAGTGTATGACCGTTCTTAGTAGTATATCCTGGGATTCTAATACTAAGTTTAGCCCCATTTCTTCTAACTGAATACTTATCAAGTAAGTCTTTCCTATACTCAGTTGATAGAGTGTTATTGATATTATTGATACCTTTCTCAATAATCAACTTATGACTATTAAGATTGTTATCCTTAACATCAAATATCTCTATGTTACCAGAGTCAGATGGTCTATACCCAATATAATTAGTAGACACAGTCTTATCAATCATGCCAGATATAAAATCAACTAAGTTCTGACTAAGAACACTATCACTACCTTCTGCATACTCTTTGTTGATAATCTCTGTTAGAGAATACTCAGAGTCTCCATAAACATCAAAGTTGTTCTTATAGAACCTTCTTTGTACTGAGAATATAATGTCCTTATCATGAGCAGTTAATCCCCTAGTGTTAGTTTTAAGTGCGGTATCAATCAATTCTGGGATAAACTTGTTAGGTGCAAACCTAATTTTGTTTACTATCTCAGAGAAGATTGGAATGTTCTTAAGTTTGTTGAAGACATAGGTAAAGTCCTTTACCTCCAAATAGTTGTTAAATTTATTCTCTCCAGTTGAATAATGTAATACAGGAGTTTGTTCTACCAATATCTTAGTGATGTTACCCATTTCAGATAAAGCATCTACATCGTCAGAACTTCTCCATGTCTTTACTAGGTTAGAATTGTCAAGCAATTTATACTTGTCATTTTCTACATCAGTAAAAGAGTCTACATATCTTTGGTCAATAGTTATAGTCTTACCAAGTAAGGTCTTTAACAATGTATCAAAGTTATTTAGTATTACATACGAGTTATATGCTCTTAATGCCTTAGAACTCTTAAAGCTACTTGTTCTTGTAGCATATAGATGATTAAGGTATGTAGCATTAAACTTATCACCAAAGAGAGTATCAGCCAACTTTTGTACAACTGAGAACTGTCCAGTATATTTACCATCTTCGTCATATAACAGTAGAGAATTGTCGAAATCGACTTTAGCCTCTTCTGCATATATCTTTAAATCTGTCAGCAACCTATTAAATAAAGCGGCTAGGTTCTTATTAAATTCCTGAGAACTTCTAACTATTCGTCCCTCTTTAAAATCTACAAGGAATGATGATATAACACTACGTCTTAGCTCATCTTGCATTAGATTTCGAGGCTGTTGAGCACTTCTATATAGGTTATTGATAGTAGAAGAAGTAATCTTTTCTTGATAATCAATTAAAGACTCTTCCTTAATGTCCATGTTTAAATTAGCAGCAGCCTTATTAGCTGGAGCTACACCTGCCTTTCTAAGGTCAGTAATTCGTAAATCCTTTGTTTCTTCTAACTCAGTTAATAGAGCTAGTTGGACATTATCTTCAAACAACTCAGCCACATCTCTAGCTTCAGGAATCCACTCATTGATGATGTCTGATATTACACTTATAGAACGCTCATCGTCTAAGACAAGAGTAGGGGAAAGGTCTTCCCCCAGTCTCTTGAACTTAGCCTCTAAGGTTATCAATTCAGCATCATTGAAGACACTGTTTAACGAATCAATAATAATCTCTTTTTTGTCATTAGTAACAATACAACGCATAATTCTTTGTTTAATTACAAGTTCCTAATATGTTATTTATGGCATCCTTGTTATTAGCATAATCTGATAACAATGAATCCCATTCACTCTTTAAGTTGGACGGAGCCATGGAGAATGCTTTAGCAACTAGTACCTTAGCTCTAGTGTATTCCTTAGTACCTAAATCTCCAGAAAGTAGTATATTTATACCTTCCTTTATTTTGGGAACTAATGGTGCACTGACACCTTTAACTAGCTCATTAAGTATTTTCTCTTTTCTTGCCTCCAACTTTTGTGTCTCAGCTTCAAGCTTTGCTAAGTTCTCAGCTTTTTGACTTTCATCAGTAGCTGGATTTTGGATTTCACTGTAAGTAACCTTACCTGTACTATCCATTGTCCATTGATATGGTTGCAAATTTACCTCAAATTTTCCAGAATACAAAGCACTACCTTCACTTCCATCAACACTAATGTTAGTTACTGGCTGATTAAGTAATCCTCTTAGTACTCCTCCGAGTGTGTTAAACTTCAGTTGCATACTACCTTGTGGAGTAAGATTTCCTTGTACACTAAGAATGAAACCTTCAGTATTAGAATCTACCAGACCCTCTTTCCTGTCAGCTACCATCCTCTTAATAGTAGTATAAATTGAGTTTGCAATGTCCTTATCAAGAGCTGGTTTATTTGTTGGTATTGACTTAGCAACTATGTCAGAAGCCATCTCAAACACTCCCTTGAACTGTTCATCATACTCGAACTTAGCTTTGGCAGCTAAAACAGCTTTAGCATTATCCATAGTATAATTCTGTTCTACTGGTCTTAGAGTTGGTTTACTAGACATATATTGTTCAATACCATTTGCAAGCCTTTGCAAAGCTTCACCAGTGATAACAAAATCTGGAGTCTGTGCTTCCACATCCACCGTAAAGTTGTTAACCATATTAATAGCGGGGTATGCCATTGACGTAGCTAAACCACCACCTTCAGCACTGCCCTTATAAACAGGAGTATAATAGATACCCTCTTTAAAGGAACTTTGCTCATAATTTTGAAGAACCCTAGTTACAGTTCTCAGTAAGTTCTGAGATTTAGCATCAGTCCTTAAAGAATAATTCTTAGAGTCTGTTCTAAATTCTGCAAAGTAATTATGGAATAACTTAGCAAGTGTGAATGAGTATGAGTCAGCAAACTCTGCTAAGATTTCTCCATCCTTATAGCTCTTCAAATTTTCAAGATAGTTATCAAACCTATTAAGTACAGCATTATTTAGCTTATCTATTGCTGCCTGAGAAACTTCACCAGTAAGTCCCCATTCTGCATTAGTTGTTGCTAACTTTTCAGCATCATTTTTACCATAGATTCTATTAACAGCAGAAGCCATCATTGAATCTAGGCTACTAATTAGCTCTATTGCTCTACTACTAGGTATGTCCACCTTTCCAGTTTCGTATCTGAACTTATCTCCTTCAACAATAGATACACCATGTACTGTTTGACCAGTAACCAAGGCAGTCTTTAAATCTAAGTCAAATTGTAACAAATTCATGAAGATACGAGCAGCAGTATATTTATTTCCTGGAGGACTAAACATCTTTGCATTGCCAGTCTTATTAGCTAACTCTCTTCTGAAAGCACTAACTCCATTAATATACTCCTCAAAGTTGACGCCTATTGGGTCGAGTTTAACAACCTTAACCACTTCGTCTAACTTGTCAGCATCTTTATTTCCCCTTGTCTCCATCCATGCTTCTGCAAGAATATTAGGGTCATTCAGAGCTTTTATTCCTTTGTAGGTAAAGTCCTTCTTGGTGGTTACGAATGTGACCGCCTTACCTGATAATGACTTATCATAGAAATCGTTATCAACACCTACATTAGTCATAATGAAGACATCAGATACTATTCTTGATTTGGCGTTCTTGAACTCACTAAATGGAGTCCTTCTAACATTCCCTCCAAACTTGTCAATGTCTTGACCAAGTTCATTTACCTTACTAATCTTAGTGTTAGAAATAATATTAGGACCTAATGCAAAGTCAGTTCCTAATGGGATGTACACTGTACGTCTAGCATTCTTAGCCACCTCGTTACCATCAGCAAGTAGCTTACTTAACCTCTGCCATTTAGACCTGATGTTCTTATCCTCTCCAACATAGTTCTGAACCCAGTTATCTAAGGTAAATTCACCAGGAAGAACCCCAATAGTAAATTCTGCAACTGGATTACCACTTCTGTCTTTAAGAGTGTAGACCACTAACTTCCTATTAGGAGTAGTTTTATCACCCATCTCGACAGTCTGGTCAGTTTGTTGATAGAACGCATTGACATACTTAACCTGCAGCTCTCCAGTAGTAGCTGATGCTATCTTTGAAGCTGGAGGAAACTCCCTCACCAATTTCTTAACACTTGATAGTGCAGCACCATTAGTTTTAGCAAACATTACAGCACTTCTAACATCTGCAAGTAATGTAGTAGCAGTGTTATAAGTATTAAATGGAACCTTGACTGAGCCATTTCTAAATGTATCTAAGTCAAGTAGAGCTTGCAAGTCACTCTTAGTCTCATCCACAAGTTCACCAGAAGTACTCTTGTACTTTCTACCAGAATTAATAATGTTTACATTATTGTCAGCATCTACTGCTACAGAGCCTTGAGACATTTCTAAACCAATACCAGACCTATATCCAGCAAAAGTATATACTTTGAATCCAGGGTCATCTTTAGCATACCACTGAGCTTTCTTTTGGGCTTCTAAATCACTCTCAACACCCTCCTCACTTGCTTGAGCCTCTTCAATCAAGACTTGCTGTAAGTCAGGTCTTTTACCACCTTCTGGCAATATAACTGGCTTAGTAGGTTCAGTAGATAAATGAACTGAAACTCCCAACATAGTATCAATCTGCTCTATAGGTTGCTTATGATACTCTGTTTTGTCTTGTGTTGCAAGAACATAATCAGTTCCATCTACTGACATAATCCGCCATTTACTACCATCATTCATCTGAATCCAAGTACCTTCTCTTAGTTTAGGTACTATTACTGGTTCATTAGTAACAGGTTGACCACCTGGAACTACAGGAGCAATAGCTGGATTAGATGGAGTATAACCTTTAAGTATTTCCTCTAACGCTCTTAGTCTCTTTTCCTTATAGTCTGCAAGAGATTCATCAGTATAAGATGTTGGAGCATTATAGTCACTTTCTACAAAGGCATTTGGATTAACTACTTCAGTTAGATGGTTATCAATAATGATAGTACCTTCCTCTGAACGAGTTGCAATAGTATATAAGCTCTTAATAAAATCAGCCACTTCTATACTAGCCTCAGCAGTTTCACCATTCATAGTTCTCTTCTTGCTCCAATCAACATCAACAATGAAGTATTTAGCCTCACTACCTTGTGCGGAGTCTTCAGTAAAGAACTCTATTTTATCCTTCTTCTCAGAAGGCAATGAGTTAAGCATCTTATAGGTATCTGACTCAGTATTATCGTAGATAAATCCTATTGTTTCTCCCTCTTTCAAAGTAGATAACATTAGGTCTAAGTCACTAGAATCTAAAGAACCTTGGACTTTTTCCCCATGTACTCCAGATTCATCTTGTGTATATTTTACCTCAAGATTATCACCTATAAATGACCACTTCTCAGCAATAGACATATCAGTTTTAGTTGCCCTAAGTGGTTCAATCAATGCCCTAATATTATTAAGATTGTCTCTCTTATTAGTATTAGAAGCCCTCATTGAAACTGTTAACTTAGGAGAAGATATACTGAATGTAGTTGAGAATGTGTTGTAAACAGCTACATCATCATTTCCATCCTTTAAACGCCATAGTTGACTCTTACCACTTTGTTCAGTATCTCCTAACATTACTACTGCTACATTGTTCTTTGCAGCAAAGTCGGAGATTACTTGTAATTCCCCATTGGTGAAGTGGGTAGCTTCATCAATAAATAATACAGATGGTAAATCATCTTTACTATACTCTCTTTCATCAAGACCAGTAATTTCAACGTGTCTAATATCAGAAGGAGATACTACAATACTCAAATTAGCAGCATCATTTACATAATCAGGAGATACTCCTAATTTAGCAAATAATGTTTCCTTAGTAAATGACGTGTTATGCTCAGCCCCAATCTCATCAGCTAAGTTATCACTTTGCTTTTGGCGAGGTCCAGCTGTCCAAGTCTTTACGTTAAGATTTACAGCTTTAAGCATTTGATATACTGTTTTAACAACAGCTCTAGTCTTACCTGCTCCAGGAACACCTTCAATAAATACTGTGTTCAGAAGAGGAGTACCTTCAAGGTGGTTCGGAATATCAGCAGCTTTAACTACATTGTTAATGAATCTTCTATTAGATGCTAATGTATAAGCTATTCTAACAGCAAACTCTTGAGTAGCTATAGGTGCTAACTTAGATGTATCACTCTTAATAACTGTATAGTATTGTGATAGGAAATCAGAACTCTTAACTCCGAGGATACCGCTAGCGTAAGCTAACTTCTCAGCATCACTAAGAGCCTTAGTAACTGACCTAATACCTTCACTTCCCTTTGCAATACCCTTATGAGATAGTCCGCCATCAAATAAGATAGATTTAATAACTTCTACTTGGTCTTTACCATGAGATATTTCTTGGAATCTATCATAAAGAGCATCCTCGATAGCCACCCTTTCCTTTTCCATTGCTACATAATCTTCATCAGATATATCCAACGTCCTGTCTTGGTCTTCAGTAAACTGTCTTAGAGTAGTAGCATTATTAATAGCTTCCCTTACTTTATCATTTAGTAATACTTCACCATCAATTCCCTTTAGCTGTGGTTCTCCATCAACCATTTTAGTATATAGGAAACTATTCTCATCACCCACAACGTCATAGAATAGATAGTTCATATTTACTGATGTTCTTCTTTGCTCCTTTAACTGAGATTCTTTATTCAAGTTAGATAGTTTCTCGATAAAGTCTAACTTACTCTCAATTCTATCTAAGTCTCTGTTCATTATAGTAGCAACTTCAGAATCAATCAGCCCTAACTCTGGAGCATCTTCAATACTATTCTTTTGATAAAACTCTTTTAGAGTCACATTAAATCCAAATGGATTAGATGCATCTAAGTTATCGTATTGAGAAGCATATATAATAGACCTAGCAGCTGATATAATCTTCCTTGCATCCTTTATTTGCTCTTGCTGTAGCTTGTTATCTAATGCAAAGTCAGAGATATGTACTTCATTGAACTGACGCTCTAAATCCTGCAATAGGTCAAATACATTAGTCTTCTTACCAATCACATTAATTCCTATCTTAGATAGAGTGTCATATAATGGATTAGTCTTTGCAGTATCAAGCTTCTTTAATAAAGCATTTGCATCGTTAAGAATAGGAAGATTCTGAGCTAAAGTTGAATTGCTTTGACTCTTTATATCACCAATGATAGTGTTCAGCATATTCTGCTGTGCATCATCAAGACCTTCAATGGATTTTAACTTCTCGACTAACTCTTGGGTTTTCTCCTTTATGTTAGCTATAGTTAAATCTTGGTCAACCCAATTACGGATTGCATCTCCAGCCTCTTCACTTACAGCATAGTAAGCATCCTCCATGTCCTGATGGTATATATCTCTATTTACAGTTACAACCTGTTCAGTTAGCCTTCTCATAGAGTCAGCTATCTCCTTATCAATATATCCATTAGCCATGAATACGTCAGCGGCTTGATTTAGCTGCCTAACCAATACAGCACCGTTAGAGATTGCAGAACCATCAACCGTAGGCATAGTATAAGTTAAGAACCTTGATATTTCATCAAATGGATGTTCCTTAGCTTCATTTATTCTCGGTTTCTTTAGACTCTCAGCCTTCTCGATTATATCTTCATCAGTAGCATTCTTACTTCCGAACATATCACCAAGTATATCTGATATAGTCATAGGAGTAACATTACCATCAGCATCGGTCAGAGATAGATTGGCACTATAGAAGTTCCTTTTTAGTTGAGCATATTGCTTATATCCCAACTCTCCTGCTTCTTGGAAGATAGGAGATAGCTTCTCGTTCATATTACGGAATACATCATATGCCATATCTAACTTAGAATTGGCATCATACTGTAGGTAATCGTTGTAGTCCTCTTTAGCTTTAGCTATATCATCTTCAGATAATGCTTCGAAGTCTTTGTTATATTTGGACTCTGCATACATTCTGAAGTTCATATCAATAAATGGCTTACTAATCACAGGATTAGTAGAGAACATCATCATTCCTAAATACTTACCTCTCTTACCAGTATGTAAGAACTCATATTGTTCCTTCTTAGCATCATCTATTTGCTGTTGAACAGCAGCCATAGCGTCAGCATATTCCTTACTCTTCTTACCGTTCTCGTCTGAATAAGTAGCGTTGATTTCATCAATCTTACTGTGTAGGGTTAAAAACCTATCAGCAAGGTTATTGAAGTCTTGTAAAATTTTACCAGCAGAAGGAGCATTCTTGAATAACTCCTGATACCTTAACTCAGATAACATTTGCTTATCAAGTAAAGTAGCATCAGATAGCTTCATTCCCTCAACAGATAGAACTTGTTCAATGTTGCTTACATAATCCTTCATTAGACTATATATAGCATCATTTTGATTATCTTTATCGGTTCCTTGTTGATATGCATACTTATCACCCACCTTATCAACCTTAGTTGCAGATAGGTTTCTATCACCAAGCACTCCTTTCTTCTTCATATCCTCCAAAGCCTTGTAAATCTCTTCACCACGACCTTGTCTGATTAGATAGATAAGTTCTTGATTAGCCTGCATATTACTAGAATCGTAGGATTTTCTAATCTTAATATCATTAATACCTTGGAACATACCACCACCGATAGCACCTCCAAAGAATGACATACTATAACGAGAAGCCATATCATTAAAAGCTGATAGCCTTCTTTCGTTACCAGTAAAATATGAGATAGCATTAAATGTTGCTTTAGTAACATCATATAATACTTCCTCAGTTACTTCTTCTACACCTTCTGCAAGAGCATTAGATAGAATAGAAGTAGAGCCATCAGCAATAGCTTTGTAGTTATTCTGAGCAAAGGACTTTGCACCATTGAACAACTTAGCAAATACATTCTTAGTTAACTCCTTAGATTCAGATTTAACTGCATTAGTAGATATACTTTGCTTTGCTTGCTGACTTACATCTTGGATAAGTTTTTTGATTTGAGCCTTATCCATCCTCAATTCTGGAAGTACGTGTTCTCCAATATCACTAGCCATTAGAGCATACATTCCAGCCATATATCCCCAGAACACAGCAGCAGCTTGTTCATCAGATGCTCCTTCTTGTTTAGCATCACTAAAAGCATTATATGAAGCTGTACCAGTCATATAAAGACGAGATAGGTGTTTACCCCAGTTCTCGTAACTCTTCATATAATTCTGACCCCATATAGTAGCTTTAGCTAAAGCTTCTTTCTGTATAATATCGAGACTACCTGTAGCCTCTAAAGACTTTAATACCTTAGGAATATCCTTAACAGCAGTTTGAGTATACTCTTCTGCCAACTTAGTTATTTGCTTATCCAACTCTGACGGGGTACCATTCTTAGATGATATGCCGTAAGACTTAAATAATCTTGGGGCATTAGTGAATATCCACCTCTGTTCATATAGCTGTTTAGCTACATCGCCAACCATATTAAGGATGTTCTCAGCTGCCCAGGGGTGTTGCTTAGCATACTCAGATGTTCCACTATCCATAGAATATGCAAATCCCTCTAACTTATTAGCCCAGTCAGTAGATGCTCCAGCTAACCCAAATGTAGTCTTATATATAATAGGTAACACTTTAGCTAACTCATTAGCAATACCTAATCCAATATATACTGGTCCTACATAAGGCACAAACATAGGAGCAATCTTAAATGTATTCTTCATTATACTTCCAAACACACTCTTATCTAAGCTATCTGAATCGAAGAAGTCATATTTATTAGCCTTAGAACCATCAGTAGTTAGAACGTCAAATGGAGATAGTATTTGTCTACCATAAGGTTCTCTACTGCCTAATTTTTCATAGTAGTAAGTACCTTCGTCGTTTAGCTTTAGCTCACCTTTCTTGTGCCATACCTTTCTATTGGTTTCTGGGTCAATATGATAATCATCGGAGTCCCATTGAGCTAGGGCTACTGGTTGGAACCAATTCCTACCTAACCACGCATCATTAGGAGATTCATCCCACTCACCTGTCTCTGGGTCATATACCTTTTGAGTCTGAGCTATTTCAGCAGCAGTGAGGGTTCTATCACTAGTGAACCCTACTTTCTCTACTCCCATCTTCCTTCTGTCAGGATTGAATATCCTATTGATTTGAAACTCAGGTTGAGTTCTTTTACTAGCTTCCTTAGGTGCCCAAATATTATTAAATCCAAAGGTAGCCTCATCCATTACAGTCTCATTAAACGTATTATTAGCTAATAGTTGATATGACTCTAATGCACCATCATAGAATTGGTTAAACTTTGCATTATCAAAGTTACCGTCACTATCCTGGAATTGTGGATTTGATTGTATAATCTTGTTATTAGCATAGACTTCTCTATCTTCAATGGAAGTGTTATTACCATCAATCCCTACCGCTTTAAAATCAGATAAAGAGAAACTAGGGTTCTGTAACACATTCAACATCCAATCATTCGGCTTCTTATTGTCCATTTAATAATTGACTTTTAGTTATGTTGTTGTTATATGCCTGTCTAGCGTTACGGAGTTGTTGTTCTTTTGCTATTTCCATCATAGCTCCTTCATCCTTAATCCATGAGAAGTTACCAGATGCTGCACCTGCTAGACTCGGAGAGTCATAAATAGGTACATAAGCAATAGTTCTATATAGGTCTCCCATATCCATAGGGTTTGACTTAGTACCTAATGTTGCACTTATCTGTGCTGTTAACCTATCATCTGTGATAGGCATAAAGAAGTCAGAGTTATCGTCAGGGTCTTCAAAGGTTTCATCATCACCAATAACTGATATGCCTGCAAACCTCATAAAGTTATCCCTATTAAAACTACCATCTTCATTAAAATATCTATTCAGACCTCTTTCTTGGAATACTTGATTTACTTCAGCTTTAGTAACATCCTTACCTCTCTTATTGATTTCATCCACAGCTGCCTTGTAAGCACCTATAACATCGAAATCAGGAACAGCTTGTCCATTTTCATCAAGAGTATAAGGTAATTCCATTGTAGATACTCCAGTACCGTCATAGTATAGCTGATTAAGCTTAGTGGCATCAAGTCTTTGATTACCAACGTGTACAGCGTCTTTATTAACTACACTACCTAACTGACCACTTAAAGCTCCCATTAAAGAAGTTGGACCAATAGGTTTACCATCACTACCTGGAATGAATGGTAACTTCTGTGCTTGTACATCAATAGCATAGTTACTACCAAAACTAATTCTTGCATTCTCTTTAGGAAGACCATCTCCAGTTATAATCATCATAGGAATATCAAATGCCCTAGTCTTCTTGTTACCTTTCTCATCAGTATTAGCACCATTAGTAGCTTGCTTGTCATAGTTAACTCCAATCTCTTCAGTAGAACTGATTCCAGATTGTATCATGCTAGTAATGATTTCTAACGGACCAGTCTTTAAATCTAGTCCAGATTTCCTGGCATAGTCTTGCAATAGAACTTTTTGATTAGCTGGTAATGTTGATAATATATAATTCAAAGCATATTTGGCTTGAGCATCCTGTGATATAGATTTAGAATTAATCTTATACACACCGTCTGCACCTTCCTCTAATAGCTTATCAATTCCTGCCTTAGCTTTTCTTTCATCCTTAGACCTAAAGTATTCATTAGCTCTTGTATTAGAACCTAAATTCTTAATCGCTTCCCATATTGTCTTATTAATTTGTTCAATACTTGTGCTGTTAGCAATAGCAGTAATAGCATTACTGTTAAATGCTAATCCTTGACTATAGGCTCTATTCTCAGCCATTTGACCAACTGTTAAGGTTTGCTCACCTTCCTCTAATTGGCTTATAAATTTCTTAGTAACTTGTCCATCTGGACTAATAGCAAATACCCTGCCGTCTGTATCAATAGCCGTTTCTTTAAGAGCGTTATTCTTAGTAGCTTCTTGTATAGCTCTATTATACTCTTCCTTATTCATAGCTATCTTGGGTAATATCTTTAATAGTGCTTTATATTGAGCTGCACCGTTAGTCTTTTCAAATGGATTAGACATTATGGACTCAGAGAACAACCCAGACTGGTCTAAGAATTGCTCTACATCACTTGGTAGGCCCTTCTCATAAAGCATCTTCACCATATTTTTATCTAGTAAACCAAACCCCCCTTCTGATTCTTCTCCAGTTGCTTGTTTAACATCTGATGTGCTATATGGAGCAGTTGGCTGAGGTCTTGGAACATTAGTGTAGCTAACAAAGGGTGGAATACCTCCACCCTGTTGTAGCTTATCTATATTAGAAGTTATTCTCATGACATTGCTTTCTTTATTAACTCAGAAGTTAGAGAAGACATAGACATTATTAGTTTGTTATGTTCTCTCTTAGATTCCATAATATCTTTGTGGAACTGCTTATTGTCTTCAAGCAATCTCTTATTAAAATCTTTAGCTCTTTGTAATTTCTCTCTATCAGCAGCACTTAACTTACCTCCAGACTTAACATATGGAGTCTTTATAGAAGAGTTCTTCTTAACTTGGAACATATATGGAGAACCCATTATTCCTCTTCTCTTATCCAGTAAGAACTGAGATACATTATCATTAAGAGATTTTCTTCTGTTTACTAATGATTTATATTCATTAGATGTCTCCCATCCAGTGTAGTTATTGTTATTAGCTGTACCGTATGCTTTATAAGCATTATTATAATCCTGTGTTAGTCTGTCGAACTCTGGAGAATAAGTCCTTTCAGCTTCTCTCTGAGCTTCTTCCATATCTAATTGCTGGTTCATAGCCCTCTTCTGTGCGAATTGGTTCTCAACTCCAGCTAGATAAGGAGCAATAACATTTTGATAGTTAGATGTAACTCTAGCTGCATCAATCTGTTTCTTAGCTGCATCAATTTGATTCATTGAAGCTCTATTCCTATTAGCTACATCAACTCTTCTTGCCTTAGCAGCATCAGATTCTTGCTGTCCTAACATCCTGGTCTTATAGAACATTTCTGCATCTTGTAGACCACCTTGGAATCTAGCTTGACCTGCTCTACCACTAGCTTCTAATTCTCCAGCAAGCTGAAGTGAAGCATCAGAAGTTCTAGGTCTAGCTGCTACAGATTCAAGATTACCTGCTTGTTGTTCAGCATTAGTTGTAGCTTGGAAGTTACCTTGTAATGGAACAGTATTTTCAAATGTGTCTAATAAAGTAGGTTTTAATCCCTCTTTATATAACTTAGCTGCCTTATTGTTAGCTACTAGTCCACCAACCATTCTACCTAGTGCTATTACATCCTCTGGCATTACTCCAAGATTGAAGCCTTTACCTTTCTTAGGTGCAGCTCCCTTGATAGCTGAAGGGTTAGTAGTTGCAGGAGTCTTAGGAGCATCAGCAGTTACAACAACCTCTGGTAATTCAACAGGTTTTTGTTCTAATCTCCTTAGTCTGTAAGCACCATTACCCTTATCATAGAGTTCCATTCCTCTAGTTGCTAACTGCTTATTAAAACGAGCAACATCTTCTGGAGACATTCCTCTTGCAAGTGTTCTGTTGCCAGTTCTATCACCAGCGTATATATCAAATCCAGAGTTACCTTCTGTAGTACCATAACCTACAATACCCTTTCTGATTAAATCATCAAAGCCTTGATTAGTACCTCTAAAAGTAATCTGTCTATGTTTAGCTAATGGGTCTTGCACTGAATAATTGTACTTACCTCCGAAGTAATCACCAGTCTTAGATGTTAGTTGGTCGTAAATATCTTCACCACCGTTAAATGCTAACATATAAGAATCAACTACATCATCTGGACCTTCATGTTGTGATGCCCATCTATCATAATCGACAATCCAATCGTAGTTAGCTAAAGCATTTGCTCTGTTCCAACCAGACATATCTTTAGCTTTGATTCGTCCTACAGTATTACCACCTTGTAAGAACTGAACGACACCTCCCTCAGCTTTCTTAGTAACTCTATCATCCTTTGAAGTTTTCTTCTTCTTAGGTTTAGCCTTACGAGGAGGATTATCCCTCTTAACATGAGCAGTACTAGGTTTCTTATTAATAAGTTCCCATAAGTACCTTGCATTAGGGTCTTTTACAGTTTCTCCTGGAGTTACATATACCTCAGTAGGTGTAGGAGGAGCATACGGACTTCTCTTAGGAAATACTTCCTCATATCCAAAGTCTTTTTTACCCCTAACAGCTTCATCCCATACTTGGTTATACTCACGCTCAGCAGCTGGGTGGAATACATCTCTGTATTCTCTCTCAGTCTTAGCTCTTTGTCTACCGAACTGCCTTCCGCCTGGGATTTGACCTTCAATGAATTGGTCTAATCTTTGAGTAGGTTGTATGGTTTGAGAAGCAACTACCTTATTAGCATTTGGAGATTCTACTGGGGTACCTCCTACTGGAACAGCTCTATCTGTATAGCTTCCTGGCTTTCTAAGATTAGATGGGTTAGTTACATCTCTAGGAGTGTTAGGTTTACCTGAACCCATAACGAATACTCTGTTAGACGGAGTTGCTTGTCCTGGTGCTGGTAAAGCTAATGGTGTTTGTTTAAACCTTGATGCTGTATGTAGTGTTCTAGCTATAGAAGATACTGCATCAACAGCTTCATTCACTGTTTTAGGGTCTACTTCTTTCTTAGCTGGAGCATAACCCCAGTCCTTTAACCATTTCGGACCTTTCCAACCCTTCCAGTTGTTTCCCCAATCGTTATTAACAGCACCTCTCCAGATACCTTGATTAGAGAACTTAGTTGGTTCGAGAACAGTACCATCAGGAGCAGTTCTCCTCATAGCATCTGTATTGATTACAGTATTCTTATCAACATCAGGAGTTCCTTGATAAGCTCTCCTAACATCATACCATTTCTTAAATGTTGTTGGAAGTTGTTCACCTTTTGCACCCTCTACAGCTTGTAAGGCTTCATTCTGTCCTTCAATACCAGAAGCTCTCTTTATTCTCTGGAACTCATCTTCTGACATTTGAACTTGCTTACCAGATTTAGTAGTAACTGTTCTGGTAGTAGTTCCATATTTGTTTGTATTGATTTTGTTCTTTGCAGCGGCAGCACCCCAACGAGTAGCACCAGCAGCAGCTGTTAGACCATTGGCTAATGCTTTCCAATCATCTACAGTCATTTCTTTAGCACCCTTATCCTTTAGTTTATTAAAGGCTTGCATTGCGGGCGCAAATGATGTAGAAACACTCCATGCTGTCATTAGCTTAGGAGCAACCTTTAGTAAGTTTTTGAGTATCTTACTACCTTTTCCAGCAGCCCCAAGACCTGGGATTAGACCAACAGCATCCATTCCTAGACCAAGACCAAGATTACCTAAATCTCTCAACTGGAATCCATCCTTCATGTCTGCACCAAAGTTAGCTAGGGTACTTCCAACTCCAAGTCCAGCAGATGCTATAGTTCCGTATCCAGGAACAAACGATGCAATGATTGAAGCTACGTCAGCACCAGCAGCACCAAGTCTAGTGTAGTCGTCCCACTCCCATTCTTGGTTATCAGCCATAGGCTTTCTCTCACCTTCTTTGACTTCTTCTACAGACCTGTTAGTAGCCTTAGCCTTAGCTTGAACTTGCTTCTCCTTGTCCTCTCTCTTCTTAGCAAACTGCTCTCTATAAGCATTGTATGCACTATCATCCTCAACAAATCCACCGTATTGAAGTTTAATAACACCACCCTCTTTGTTGGTAGGTGTCTTCTTTCTTCTATCATACTCAGCATATGCTATCTTTTTTAAAGCATCATTAGCAAGCATGGAGGTTTCTTTATATTGTCTTGATACTGGATTGTAAGTCACTAAAGACCAGTTATCATAGTTATAAGTACCAGGAATAGCATAAGTTTCATCATCTATCTTTGGTAATTTACCAGTATTGATAGCTAGGTCAAGGTTATTAGCCAAATGTTCTCTAAGATTGTCTTGACCTTGTACGTTTTGGTGAGGTAATTGACCTCTAAAATACCTTGGGTCTAATGCACTCTTTAGGTAATCATTAATAGCCCCTTTATGAGTAGTGTCTATATACTGTAGTACATTCTCTGGGTTGTATGAAGTTTTACTTGCTACGTATCCACTTACAGTTCCCTTGAACGGATTCTTAGTAGCATAGTCATTAAAGAATGCATCCCTTTCCCTGTTATATATATCTTCTTCGGTTGCCTTAATAATAGCTGCATTTCTATCAGCTTCTTCCCTTTGTTTACGTTGGATATATGCTGATTTAGCTTCAGGAGTTGTAGCACCTGCTGCCTCAGCTTCAGCTTCCCATGCCTTCATCCTACTTTGTTCTGGAGTAGGTTCAGTTTGTACTGGAGCTTCCTTTAGGAACTTATCCAAACCACTGCCACCTAATGTAGCAAAGGTATTGTAATCATCATTGTCTAATGCATTATTAGAAATGGCTGTACTAAATGCTCTTCCACGGGTAGCTAAATCTTCTGCACTGTTAATTCCAGTGTCAGTCCAATCATAATCTTGGTATAACTGATTATAGTCTACATTATTAAAGATGTCTCCCAATAATGCGTTACGGTCTTGCTCACCTCTGTTTTTGAACCAGTTACCGAAATCTATATTGTTACCACCATACCATCTTTTAGAAATCTCTTTAGTTAGGAAGTCGTTAGTATTAAACTTTGACTTAGGCTTAGCTGCTGGCTCAGTGTATTGTTGCATCTGATTGATGTAGTCTAGTGCATAGTCACCAACTAAATTAAAGGCATTATTTGTAGTATCTTTCTTACGTCCTATCCAGTTCCTATCAAACTTTCCAGTACTAGCCATACTACCTGTTGCATCAGAGAATGTACCATCACCATTCATACTAATAGTCCCATTCTCAATACCTTTAATAAACTGGTTAGCAGAGTTTCTAAACGAAACTGCTTTGTCTCCGCTAAGATTATTATTCTTTATATAGGTATCTATGTTCCTATATAGTCCAGCAACTAAATCAGCCTTATTGTACTTACCAACGCCACTTCTCTCGAATAGTTCTGGCTTAGATTGTTCTATCTTACCAGAGTTCTCAAATTTTCTTATTACTTGTGACATATACTATGTATAACAAAAAAGGAGCATATAATTAATATACGCCCCTTCTTACCTTGTTGACTAATTATCTTACTCTTACTAGTCTAGCACCTTTCCTTGCAAAAGTTGGTTCCTCTTGAGGAGCTTGTTCCTGAGCAGCACCACCTTGAGCGATTTGCATTAGGGCTTGACACACAGCCATCGCAGCTTCACAATTCTGTGTCTGAACTGCCTGAGCAGCTACTTGTAGAATCTGTTGCATTGGGTCTTGTCCACCCTCAGCAGGTGCACCACCTTCTGCTGGTGCTCCCTCGGCTGGTGCTCCTCCTGCTTGTTCAGCTCCTGGCTGAGGTGCAGCACCACCTTGTTGGAATTTTTTAAATTTCTCTTCGATTTTCATAAATTAATACGTTTAAACAGTTTAACCACTTAATTTCTGCAAATATAAGCATTATAAGCAGTATTACCAAATTAAACCAAGTATTTTATGAAATTCGAGTAGAGTAGGATATATTAGTTAATTGTCACACAGTACAATTACTTCAACTTAGACTTATCAATTGTAATCAAAGTTTCATTCTCCATAGCCTTTCTTATATACCTCATCAGTGTGATAGGCTTATAAGAAGCTACGAATGTAGTTGTACCTACATCATCCTTATCATTCATATCAATAGGAAACTCTACTACTATATTATCAGTTGTGATTCTATAATAGAGAGTTCCAGCTATTGCATGAGTAAACTTTGCTTCAGCAGGAATAGTTACTATTTCCTTCAGTGTCATACGAGATAAGTCTTAATTGTGTCAGCTAACAATTTACCATCTACATTAGCAAGCTTTGCCTTGACCAACTTAACAGCCTCTCCCATGCACTTCTTCGGGATTTGGGGACCTGTCTCTCCGTCACCCCAACCCTTCTCTGAGATAACCTCATAGATTGCATTAGTAATTTCCTCACCTGAGGCTTCACTCGGAAGGAAAGACTCAAGCACAAGAATCTCTTTGGATTCATTATCGGCTAAGTCTTTCCTTCCAGCTGCAATGTATTGGTCTCTACTATCTAATCTCTGTTTTACCATCTTACGAAGAATAGTAAACTCGGCTGCATCATCTAAAGGTTTAGCACCCTTAGCAGTTTGATACACTAAGAACTCATTCTTAATAGCTCTTAGTACCTCTGTCCTCTTTACATTCTTATCAAGCATAGATTGCTTAATAAGTGCATCTATTTGCTCTCTGAGCATTCTCGTTCTCCTTTCTTATTAAATGTTTTAAATACTCATATTCTTCAATACTAATCATATCCTTTAGTCTAAGAGATGTTAGTTTCCTCAATAGAAGTTCTCTATCTAATGAAGGGTCATTATAGATGTGCCTTAGCGGCTGTATTGGTATCATTTAGAATATGTATTGCTTGTTCAACATCCTCATCACTCAAACCCCATTTCAGCCAATCAGATTGAATGAAATAAGGTAGTTGCCAATCCAACATATCAGTATCATCGTCTAAGATTATATACCGATAAGGTTCAGTTTGCTTATCTAACCATTCCTGGATTTCAGAACCTCTATGTCTACTCCTCATAAAAGGAGTTATGTCATGTATTGGCTCTTTAATTCCAACAAGGTTAAACACTTCTTGCAAATTACTATCACTCCTCCAGGTAGAAGATACAACAATCTTAGCCCCAGTAGCATCAGTAATTCTATTCAGCCTTTCTACTGCTCTTGGGTCAATATTGCAAGCACCCCAAGCTATGTGTTGAGGATGCTCTTTAATCCACTCATCATATCTCTTATCCTGAGTTCTTTCTGAATAGAAGAGATTACTATTCATAACCCCATCTATGTCTAGGAATATAAACTTATTCATGCTTTAGATATTCTTTAGTAAATTCTTTGGCTTTCAGTACTATATCCTTATAAGACAGGACTTCGAGCATCTTTGGGTGTTGTAGGAACAGACTAGTAAAGTGTAATCTGAGCCTTTCAAACCTTTCTTTCTCATCAGCGTTAGCTTTACTAGAAATTTATAGCCATGTCAAGTTCATAATCACCTTATACCTTTGTCCATCTTCTTAGAATGTTTTGGGCAGTTCCAGACGACTCCTTACCCTTACGAATAAAGGCAACGTCGTAGTCGGAGTTTTTAGTCATAGCCTCATCCCGCTGCAGGTCAGATGTAAATCCACCTATAGTAGGTATATTGTTATTAGCTAAATATCTAGGTGCTTTTAGCATATGATAAACATTGATGTTCTTTGGAGGAACACCACAAGCTAGCAAATAATCTTGAGCCATTCTATCAGCACCATCACATTCTGCCACTACGAATATTGCTCCATTGTCTGTGCTAAGAGTCCTACTAATGGCAGGAGCATACCATTTGGCAAACTCCTCCCATGTTAAGTCTCTATGTCCACTTATAAAGTATATCATACTGGGTCTAAGTCTATGTCTTGCATATCCAAATCTCCATCCTCTAAGTGCATCCACTCAGTAAACTCCTTAATGATTTCATCGTGACCAAATGCCCACTGATATTTATCAATAGAGTCTACTGGAATCCATCCAATAGCTTCTACCTCGTCTTCTTCACCACCTCTGTCATTACCAGTACCTACACTGATATTACCTGGCTGTGCATCAACTAGAGCATAGTATCTGAATGATACATTCTGCCTATTCTGAGTTGGAGAGTCATTGAACTTCCAGAAGTGTAAGTACTCTGGATTTACCTTAACACCAGTCTCTTCGTAGACCTCTCTAACCACAGCTTGTGCTGTAGTTTCATCAAAGTCTAAGTAACCACATGGCATATTCCACATTCCCTGGAAGTCGGGAGTACCTTCACCTCTCTTATTGGCTAGTACACACCACTTACCATTTAGGAATGTAAATATACATCCTGTTACAGCAATAGAACGGCTAATCCACCATTCCTTACCATTCTCGTCTAATAAAGGAAAGTTCTTCATATTAATAAAAGTAACTCTTTGGTTGTTCAACATTAAGGAAATCTAATGGGTCAGCTATCCACTCTCCCTTCAGATATACACAATCGCTTCCTAAATCCGCGTCTTGATAACTCAGAACAAATCCAGAAGTATCATTTGGAGCTACAATAGTCCCAAACTGATTGTTTATAATCTGATAGAAGGTGTTGGCAGTACCTGCAATTCCCTTAAAGGTTAAATTGTCATCTATTTCAGTTGCATATATGCCTAATCCATCAGCTGATTTGTAAGCTAAGAACATTGGAACTCTATGATTGATACACCATATAAGTTCTGAGAGCATTCCCTTAGAAATACTTTCTAATCTCTGCTGCCATGCAAATCCATCTAACACGAATACGACATAATCGGATTGTTCTAGTTTAGAGAACTGATACTCAGTTCCTTTCTCACTATAAACTACCTTATCTCCCTTAGATTGGGTCTTTATGCTCTTAACTACTTGCAGTACTCCAGAAGCAAAAGACCAAGGACCCGAAACATAGATTTGACTCATTTGTATAGCCCAAGTTTTCTAATTATTGAATTTACTTCATCTGTTACAAATGGTATTATAATTCTGCCATTATCAACCCACTTTCTGATAGCGGTAGAGCATATTGTAATATCGGGAGCATAGATAACTTTCACTTTATCATGTGGAATATCCTCACTATTAAAGTGTGCTACATCTACTACTAAGAACTTATTGCCCTTTAGTATCTCATCACCATGCTGCCATCTTGGAATCTCCTTATAAGTCTCAGCAGATGTTACGATAGTAAACTCACCATAAATCTCTTTTAATGCTTCAATAGTCTTATAAGTGGGTAATGGTTCTCCATTAGCGATACGATACTCAATACCATCCACAACTACTCCAGGAATGTTATCAAAGGTTTCCTTAGCCATAGTGAGTCTATACTCCCACTTAGTTTCGGTGTTCTTCCATACACTCTTATATGCTGGAACTACTATAACCTTGTCAACAATACCAGAATTAAGTGCAGCTGTGACTATATTAACATGACCAATATGGGGTGGGTCAAAAGACCCAAAGAATACTCCTATCATCTCCTATGCCTCCTACTTCTTGATTTGTAAGAAGATTTCCTCTTGTACGTTTTCTTAGACGGAGTGTATGAGGATTTAGTCTTCTTATAGGTTGATGTATTAGAGTTCCACAAATGGTTCCTACTTGCCCTCTTAGTAGTATCCCTAACTGATATAGGGATAGTTGACTTAGTTCTCGGAGTCTGTTCCACACAACTATTAAAGAGGAGGAACATTACCAATAAGAATAAATAATATAATTTCATACAAGAAACAAATAATAGATAATGGCTAGTACTCCGCCCATAACAAGCAGAGCCACTAGCTCATTACACGATTTAACATTTACTAATTCTAGGATTAGCTCTAAGAAGTCAATCATACAGTTCTCTAGGTACTATGATAGGACTAAGTAACCTCTTGAATCTAGAATTAAAACGACGTTGCATGATTTTGCCCACGACATCTGGACCAAGTTCAGCCGTTAGTTCGTCCTGTAATTTGTCATTCTCAGGAGAAGCCTTACAAGTAACAGTTTGTAATACTCTGTCTACATCATAATAACTCTTAGCACCAATCTGTTCTAAATCACTGCTACTAATACCCAGACCATCAGTAGGAGTAAGAGACATAGACTCTTTAATAGCTACAGCCTTATGAACATCGTCCCCATCTGTAAAATAGAAGTCCTTAAGCCATTCAGCTAACCCATAGACCTCAGTCTTCCACAATCCCTGAATTGGGTCGAAATCGCCTACATCACCATGAATAGTCCAGAATCCAAGTTGGTATTCAGTTTGATTATCTGTACTCATTACTAGCCCTTTATGGATTGAAGCAAGGTTATATAGATACATCATTCTAAGCCTAGCCTGAATATTACCTTTTGCAATAGGAGTTAATTCTGCACATTCTTCTGCCTTAAGCTCCACAACTAAACTCTTAGTTATTAAACTTAAATTTATAATCTTAAAATCACTGCAGAAAGCCTCTCCAACTAGCTTAGACACATCAAACTCATCTTCCTTATTCTTAATGGGAAGACTTCTTCCTACTAGAGGAATGCCAGTTTGCTTACTCACTTCATGGCAGATAGCTGCCACTACAGTTGAATCAATACCACCACTAATCCCAAGAACCATAGCATTAAGACGATTCCTAGTAATATAATTCGATGTCTCTTTGACGAGAACATTGAATACCCTTTCATAATTTAATTCTCTCATTCTATTGGTCTTTTAAAGTAATAAACCATTGATGTAGTATCAATACGAACCCCGCCAATATACTTAACTGAAGTGGTTTGCATCACTGATACAAGTTCCCACGATTCTTTACCTAATTCATTTAGCTTAGAAGTAGTTAGCTCACATGATGAGCTAACCTTATTATATTCCCACTTCATAATCCCAGCTCACTCATACAGTGTTCCACTTCTTGTTCCTGACCAGTATGCTTACCCAAATCATCGGATAGTTTAACACAGTTAAATACAGGTTGATTCTTATTCATCTGGCAGGAAGTTAATTTCATAACAATATTGGAAGGTCTATGTCCAGTATCATTAGTGAGATTAGTTCCAATACCAAATGCACAACGGATACGTCCTCTACAATATTCTCGGATTTCAAGAGCTTTCTCGAATGTAAGAGCATTACTAAAGATAATTGTCTTAGTAGTAGGGTCGATTCCAAGTTCCTTATAACGTGCAATAGTACTTGTTACAAACTTAAACTCATCACCACTATCCTGACGCACACCATCAAACAGCTTTGCTTGCTTACGAGACAGATTCCTGAAGAATACAGCAGAAGTATAAGTATCACTCAATGCAATACCTAAGTCACCATCATACACACTTACCCAATCTTCCAATGCCATATAATTAGCTTGCTTATAGCCATACATAGCACCGTGGAACATAAACCATTCATGTGGGTGAGTTCCAATCATAGACATATCATACTTCATTGCCAAGTAACAGTTAGAAGTACCAGTACAATATACTGCACTATCTTTCAAACTCTTTACTATAGCTTCTTGAACATTGTATGAATAGCGTCTACGAGTACCAAACTCAGAGAAGAACATTTGATTCTGATTAGAAAGAACTATCTTAGGTTCTAGTCTAATAAGAACATCTGTCATATTGATAGTATGATTGAGCATTCTATTACGAAGCTCAGATACTATCGCTAAGATTGGCACTTCATACAGAGTTACTCTGTAAAGGTAGTCAGTAGCTTTGATATGGAGATGCTTATCTTCATCTAACCATATCTGTACTTTACCAGCACTGAGTCTAATTCCACTCAACCATTCCCAATACATTGGAGGAATGAAACGACAATGAGTCGTCATATAGTCTTGTTCATCGTGAGTTAACTTTAGAGAACAGAAGTTGGATATTTCCATTTGTAGTTGTTGTACAAACTCTTCTGTGTACTCTGTGTTGTCCCTATCAAAGAACTCAAACGTCCCTATTGCATGAGGGAACAGCTTCATGTAAGCATACGAAGTTGTAAACTTATACAAGTCCGTATCAAGGATTGATTTTATAACCATCTCATTAAATATTTAGAAAATTTGTGTACTTTATTATCCACTAGATAAGATATACCTATCAGAATAACCATTATATTTGATAGAGGAAAGATACACCAATAGAAGAAGGCAACCACGTCCTTCTCATCTTTCTTGTCAACGAAATTAGGTATGTACTTGCCCATAAGAATACCTATGAAAGTAAGAGTTAGATGTACTAACAATATTGTAAGTAATCCTATGACCATATTATAATGTTATTAGATTCAATATACTCATTGAGTTTCATACCGCCATCCAGAGATGCTACACCATCCAGGTATAACATAGGCTTAATTGGTTCTAGGTTCTTTAAGGTTTCAAGAACACAATAATCACCTGCCAATCCACATACTACCACCTGCTCGTCTGGGTTAACATCAATACCCATAGAATGGCTATAGATAGTATGATAGTTAACCTTTATAGTAGCAGGAGCTACCTTAACTCCGTATTCTTCAGAGCTGGGTAAAGCCCCTTTAGTGAGTACTTCATAGGGTATACTAGCACCTATACAACCATACAATAACAAATCATGTATAGCTGCTCCTTTAGAGAACTGCATACAATGGTCATTCCATTTACCACCATTCCTTTTGAATGAACAGTGATTAGCTGGATGCCAATCAGCAGTGAATATCACTCTATCAACTTTCTTATTCTCAATTAAATGAGAAATGTTCCACAGAGCCTTATCAGACCCAGGAACGTAGAGTGGTGCTCCCAGTAGACAGAAGTCATACTGGAAGTCCACAACTACTAAAGTAGTTTTCTTTTCCATGCTACAAATATTGCAATTAGAATTGATACTAAGAAGAATCCTGCCACTAATGCAAGAGGAATCCATAATGGAGCAAATACCCAGAACCATGTTATGTTAGCACCAAATAGTTTACAAACTAACAGTACTATAAACAACAATCCAGGGAATCCAACTCCTCCTTGTACTACAACTTTATTATTCGACATCGAGGTATAAAGGTTTAAAAGTTTCAGTGTAAGTTTCATCTACTAAAGACACATTAGCCATTTTCATATCATCAAAGGTTTGCAGTGTATGCTCACCACTATGAATATGTCCACAGAATGTATATCTAGGATGTTTACGAAGCATCTCATCAGCTAACCAAGGATTACCTGCATCCTCCCTGTCAAACCTTTGGTGAATAACACCAAGCCCACACAATTTGGGTGCATCGTGAGATATAACAATATCACAATACTGGGGCATAGATTCATATGCTTTAATCAATGTCTCTGGTTCATACATATATGCCCAGTTACCAAAGATTTTACAATATGGAGTTCCCCATATACTATATATCTTACCATCCTTACTAATGACGGATGTTTCTTCATTATCTAATAACTCAAGTTTACCATTAGTAGGATTACTCAATATTGAGCTAATCTTTAGAGGTTGCCTATACATATTAGCTAGGGCAAAGTCATGATTACCTCCCACCATGATTACTGATTCACATGGGAGATTATTAACCCAATCAGCGAATGTGGTCTTTAGCCACTTTTCACTCTGAGGGATGTTCCTCTGCATACGCAGTGGTATAATATCTCCACATATCAATACTACCTCACAAGGCTCTTCTATTTTAGGAAGAATACCATGCAAGTCAGACGTTACACATATTTTCAAGCTTTCTTAGTCTTTAATGATTGGTCAATTTTATGAGCAAGTCCGTATACATTCTTAGTCCAGCCGTTCATGTGTCCTTTGTTGTTACCTATTAAGCAACCCTTCTCATTGTCTACTGCATAAACCTTATGAGTTACACATGAACCTCTAACCTTACAGAACACTACATCACCTACCTTACAATCTTCCCACTTAACAGGAGTAACCAAATGCTTCTCATTACTTTTATATAACGGAAGCATTGAGTTACCTGGCTCACTGGTGATAAATGACTCACCAGCTTCTAGCCTTTTAATCTTCCTCAGAGTGTTTGGATTCATAACCTAATTCTATGTCCTCCTTATAATCTTGGGCAGCTTCTCTTAGAGAATCCTTAATAGTACAGATAAGGAATGTCTGACCATGCATCAGTGTACAAAAGCCCTTAATAAGTTCTTCCGCTGTTGCATCATTATAAGGTAACTCCATAGATAGTACCCTACCGTCGATTTCTAAAGATATTTTAGTCATTTAGTTTATACACTTCGTCAGGGATTGTGTGCTCCTTGACAGATTTCTCTACTCCTTCATCTATTTGGCGCTGAATCTTTGTCTTTACTTCTTCCCAAGAGATTGGAGTATAGTTATTGTTATCTACACCCACATCATACTGATATGGGAATAGATGAACTAACCTATCACAATCCAATCCAGAACTAATAGGACCAGAATGAACGTGACCGAATAACTGCCATACAGCATCAGCATCGTTACGATATGAACCTCCATAACACAGGAATGGATAATGATTCAAGTAGATACTTCTCTTCTCTATTTGAATCTGCATCTGCGGTAATACATCTGCAAACTTATCCATGTAACCTTGCCTTAGATTCTTTCTATCATGATTACCTATAATCAAGTAGATTTGTCCATTCAGACGAGGGATAACACTGTTCCATAGTCCACTACCACCGAAGGCAAAATCTCCCAAGTGGAAGACTGTACCGTCCTCTGGGACTACTTTATTCCAGTTCTCAATCAACTTTTCATTCATCTCCTCAACATCCTTAAATGGTCTATTGCATAACTTTATAATGTTAGCATGACCAAAGTGGGAGTCAGAGGTAAAGAAAGTGTTCTTAGCACTAAATTCAAACTTCTGTTCTTTCATCTTTTCAATTATTATTTAGTATCATAATCTAAACCTTTAGTCAGATAGTCAATGGCATCTAATTCACCACGAGTTAGTGGGATTACCCTATCATTTATAGTAACATCCCAACCTTCACCATTAGCCCATTCTGTAACTTCAATGAAGTCATCTTCCTTAGCTAAATGGTCATACTTACGTAGCTTATCATTTACCGACTTTCTATTAACATGTTCCATATTCTGTCTCCTTATAAAATTCTATTTGATAGTTATATTGCTGCTTCAATGCCTGATTAATATCAGTAAATACACTACTAGGCATCTTCTTACCAGTCCTAGCATAATATGCTGGATGATACACCTCAATAGTCTTCAGACTGTTTACTATATCATTCTTGAATAACTCAGCTTGACTACCAAACAGAACATAAATCATACCTCCGTCTTTATAGCTCATGTTGTGAATTAACTTAGACATAAAGGGTTTCCATATGTCAAAGTGTGCTCCAACTTTACCTACTTCACAAGTAAGGGCTGTATTAATCATTAATATTCCCTGCTCAGCCCAAGACTCTAACGTATTGTCAAACTCTATAAGGTTATGGGGAATTTCATAATTAATAGCCGCCTCTTTAACTACTTTAAGTGAAGGAGATAGATACTCCTCAGAAGTATCCTCTGAATTACCAAACAGTATTCCAGTAGCTACTCCTCTTTGAGGGTAAGGGTCTTGCCCAAGAAAGACTACCTTACAGTCTTTAAATGAGCAAGCCCTAAATGCTCTAAAGATGTTCTTAGGAGAAGGACATAGGTCAGCTGAATTGACCTTATTAACCCAAGTTACCACTTTACGTAGTTCCTCTTTGTCAATAACATCAATCCAGTCACCAAAGTATTCATTTGCGGTCATATTCTATAGTACCTATATCCATGAGGATTAGAAAGTATTTTGTACCATTCCATAGGAATAACTTCTACACTTTTCCATTCCCTAATATAAATTTGAGGTGGGAGTGAATTATCCATAGGGTCTACGTACTCTACTAACACTCTTACTATCATTTTATATAGCCCCTCTTAATAAATTCTTCATGCAGTGGTTGTGCCAACTCTCTTGCTTGAGGGTGAGCATCCTTAGCATCTCTCAACTTGAAGAACCCTTCCCATTGTTTAATAGTGCCAGTCATAATTAACTCGGTCTTTAAGCTGTTAGGAAGTATAGCTCTAGCCTGTTGAGGTTTCCATCCATTCTGCAATAGGTAAAGGTACATATTTTCTGCCTCAACTAAAGCTGTCTGGAAAGCAACGAACCCATCCCTAGTTACACTACCCCAATCCCAACAAGGCTCAATGAAAGTCAATTCATTTCCAAACTTGTCCTTAGAATAGTTACAGTAACGAGTGCTTTCTTGAGCAAAGCTGAATACTCTATGCCTTACAAACTCATGACTAACTCCTCTATCACATACAAACTTAACAGTAACACGTTTAACGTGATGCTCTGTAGGCTCACATTGATATTTAAGGTCGTCCAGCCAGTCATTCTGAAGTAATACTCTATAGTTGGTAGTTATATAAGCATATGTGTGCCCGTTGAACTTCTCTCTATATTCTGGAATTTCATATCCATGAAGAGGTTCATTATTGATAGTTACTACAGAATACTCATTGAAGTGATACTTATTTGGGAGGTTCATAGAACCATGTTCAATAATATCATACTTCAAATATACAGTACCATGCTCAACCATTGCAGTATGACCACGTTTGACTAACATATCTACAAACTTAGGAGCACTTTCTTCTGTTATTTTGTCTTCTGACTTATAACAGGTTCTACCACATCTTTCTATATGTTGTAACAGCCCATCTAATCCAGGCTTTTGTTCTAGTATTTCAAATGATGGTTTAATCAGCTTCATTCAGTAACTTCCTCATAAGTTTTCTCAAATATATCTGGCTTACAAGGATAGAACTCTCCGTTCACACCTTTGATGATATAATCTCCGACTGAGGCTTTCATAGTACCTTCAAGAGTTTCAATCTTTATATAAGGATTGTCTTTATCCTCATAGTTGACTCTTGTAGTTTCCTGCCCCATAAACTCATGAATAGCTAATATACAATCTGCATTGTCTTCAAACTGTATAGCTTCAATGATAACTGGTTTCTTCCTATACTTCATTTCTTTACTAATGAATCTCTCCAATCATCCCAGGCTTTAGCTTCAGCACGTGACTTCTGAATAGCTTTCCAAGGCGTCTTAGAGAGTGTAGAGTTATAATAAGTACTATCTTGTGTCACTTCTTTACCAAGCCATTGAGGTTTATCAAACTGTGTACCCTCTGATGGTAACTCTATCTCGGCAATAATTAGCCCATCGTCCTCTTCATGGAACTCATCTACTTCCCATTTCAACATACCAGATGTTGCTGGAATAATATAACGAGTCTTATGAATAACTCTACCGCAGGTTCTTGTAAGTAATTCCTCTGCATCCTTCTTAGGAATAGGAATTTCATACTCCAATCTTGATAGTCTTTCATTGGACTTGACTATAATCCATGCCTTCTCATCCCTTATAGATACTCTAGCTTCTCCCTTATCGGTAACCCCTATGTATCCTTGACGTATGTCCACAACCCTAACAGCCTGCTCTTTGAACAAGCTGTTAGTAGTTAGGAACTTTCTTTCAATTTCAGTCTGCATTAATGTATCCAATGGTCATTTCATTGAATCTAATTTAATTTTAAGGTTCTGTGTAAGTAATTCTAACTCTTCTAAGGTAGCGTTATTTTTAATAACATTTGCTTTATTAGAGATAACCCATATATTACCTCTGATGTAACCCTTAGATGAATCTATCCTATCCAGGGAGTATGAAGAATCAGAAGCCCTTCCAGGAGAGACTCCTAAAGTAATACCAAGAAGAGGACATACTTTTGGAAGCTCAATATCTTCGTATGTAATGTCAAACTCTAATCCCTTAGTAGAGGCTCTTTTCTTAGCAGCCCTTACCATTGCTTTTTTAATTGAGTCAATATTGGTATGCCTTGTTTCAGCATCTTTCATATTTCTCTCCTTTACATACTCAGGATTCTCTCTCCTTTGTTTTTCCAATTCTCTTCGTCTTGCTCTTCTCTCTGGTGTATTTTGCATCTTATGTTCACACTCTCTACACATAGCACGTCTACCGTACTTACCAGTGCAACACTTATTGAAGCATTCGAGTGGTAACTCCCTTCCACATTTAGTACAAATTCTTGATAAAACTTCCATATCATGTATTGATTAATACACAAAGATATAAAAATTTCACCAAACCTGGATACACTAATAAGTTAAATTATATTAATGGACCCAATAATTTGCAATCTCTACATCAGCACCTAAATGTGCTCTTGTACAGAATGGTTTACCTGCACTTACCATGCACTTAACTAATATATCTGCAACTTCTTGTGAAATCTCTTCTGGAGCTTCAAGATTAATTTCATCATGTACTGGAATACAATATTTAACCTTGAATAACAAGCCATTCTTTAATAGCCAGTTGAACAGCTTTATAGATGCTAACTTAAAACACAATGCACCAGCAGCCTGAATAGGATAATTAATAGACTGCTTCTCAGACTCTGCTTTACGTCTTGCTAAACGTCTAACACCTTGTACAGTGTCACAGTCAGGGTCTTCCTGCTTCATTTCTCTATAATATGCCCAGAACTCAGGGTCTTCTTGCTTATCCATCTGTCTTTTAAGTTCATCATAGTCATAGATATATGCCTTATGCCCAGTTATCTTACTTAATAAGATATAACCTTTACGCATAACATCTACCCTTCTGAAATCCTGATACTTCTTTAAGCCAGCAAAACCTGACATATAGTTCTCATAGATTTCTTTAGCTCTCTTGGCATCAAGACCATAATTCCTTATTAAGGTACTATCTTGACCACCATAATTAAAACAGAACTCATAACCTTTGGCTTCTTGCCTTAGGTCTTTGAAGTTCTTCTTAATATCCTTTAGAGGCATATCCCTTGGGATTTGCTGGAATACCATCTTGGCGGTTAGACTGTGCAAGTCACCACTACCATTAGTGAGTTCTTCCAACATAGCTTCATCATTAGCCATAGATGCCATTAGATATGACTCTTGACCACTATAATCGGCTGAAATCCATTTGTTACCTGTATCGGAAACAAAGCACGCTCTAGTCTGAGCATCATGTGGTAGATTCTGTAGATTAGGTTCTGTTGAACTTAACCTACCAGTATCCGTTCCTAACTGATTGAAATTGGCGTGTATTCTGCCAGTTACAGGATTTATCAAGTTTAAGAACTTTTGACCAAAGGTATTAACAATGATAGCAGCTTTCTTATACTTTATATATATTGGAATTAGAGGACTCTTAGATGCTTGTGGTTCTACCACTTTAATATCCACAGACTTCTTATAATGCTTGGTCTTCTTGTCTAATACTCTCAGATTCAATCCCAATTCTTCAAACAATGGGATTACTTGTTGGGAACTAGTCCAGTTTATATGACATCTTGGCTTAGTATCAAATCCACTAAACAAATCACCCTGCATATTTACAGAACAATAGTTACCAGTTTGCTTAATGACATAAGCTTCACTGTCATGACTCGCTCCAGTAGAATCAAACTCTGGTGCTCTAACAGCATTAAGAGGTAATTTAGCTCTCTCTTCTTTGAGTGCATCCTCTGTCTTATACCATTTATCAATATGGATAACTTGATTGATAGTATAACCCTTATCACCATATTCATGGCAATAACGCTCTACCCAATCATTTAGCTCTGCTTCATATCTCTCAAGGTTATTAAGGTCAGTAGTCATTTTAATTCTCCACTTACCTACGTCTAACTTAGCTCCACAATATTCTATATATGCTAAACACTTAACAAACTCATTTTCAAAGTCAATAGCCTTTAATAAGCCTTTAGCTTCGAGTTGTTCAAGTTGCTTATCTCTAATCTTACCCAGATAAGAGACATCACCAGCAGCATACACAATAACATCTTCTGTTAATCCAGTCTGTACAATCTTACCTCGTACAGACTTATCCATATCTACTCCTAGATAATTGATACTAGCAGCTTTCAAGCTCATCTCATGCATACCTGCTGGATAACCTAACCAAAGTAATTTCTCGGCTAGATAACCATCATAAACCCTCATAGGAATGATTCTCTGATGATATAGGAATTTCAAGTCAAACTTAATATTCCAACCTAAGAACATCCTTTGTGGATTCTCCATATACTCCTTAAATAGGTGTATATCAACAGATGTACAATCAATAACTACCTGGAAGTCTGCACAACCAAGTTGAACAGTTAATAGTTCCTTAGTATACGGGTCTAAACCCATAGTTTCAGTATCCAGCTCTACTACACTGAGAGGTGCCAATAGTTCTAAAGCCTCTTCAGCACTAATGACTTTATATCTGTCAGAAGCCCAAAGAGACTGTTGCTTGGTTACTAGATATATCATTAATATATAGCTATGTCTACATCATTAATATCAATATCTCCAAGCTGCGATAAAGCTGCTGTAAGACGTTGCTTAATAGTCTCCTTAGCTTCATCAATGTCTAAATAGCCATAGTATTCATACCATGCTATACCTTTAACACCCAAGTCAAATTTGAACGTCTCTTCTTGAACGTTGTACGGAGCAAAAGGGTCATTCTCTGCTCCTAATGGTAAATTACTCATTGTGTTTTGCTTTTATAAATCCTAACGAGTAATCTAATACAGCACTTATTTCTAAGCCTTAAACAGTTGCATAATACAACAAAGTAGGATTATCCTTCTGAATATCAATCGGGTCCATGTTCTTAATAGCCAGCTTTTGGCTGAACTGTTGAACATCGAATCCAATAGTTATTAGATGATAACCATGTAGTGTAGGAATTTGATACCTTACCTTATTCTCCTCAGCACCCCTACATTCATTAACTAGTTCAATAACTGTCTTTAAATATTCTGGGTCTTTGGAGTCTACATCAACCGCCCACAATGGTTTATAACCTCTAGCTCTGTTTCCACCACACGCACTATCCCATACTCTGTAACCCTGATAAGAGTTACCTTCTGAAACTAATTTGGCATATTGTTGGATTGAAGCCAATGCTACTTCTTGAGCATTCCTTCTATTAAGATGGATATATGCTCTAGCATTATTCTTGAGGCATAGTTCTTTAATCTTCTCTTTCTTGGTTAAGAACTGGTCTTTACTAAAGATACAGTAAGTCTTGATAGTTCTATAACCATTGTTTCCAATTTGAGTCACATTGCCATCTTTCTTACGTTGGATAATCTGTAGAAAGTAGAACTCATCTTGGTTATTAAATTCCAAGATATTCTCAATCATATCAAAGTTATCCACTATAGTAAGATTACTTAGGCATTGTTCGCAGAAGTCATAACCACTATGCTCCTTACGATACTTATCAAATGGAATATTCTGTTCCATAATGACACTACATTCATCGCAGACTACAGCGCCATTTCCCCCCATTAAACTTATACATTATTAATCTGCATTTGAATACAACAATTTATCATCTTTAGCTGAATAGATTTCTTGTGTGGCACGACCTTCATTGTTTGCAGGAGTTAGGAAATAGTCAGCATCATAGAACTCCTCCATGTCAGTACTATCCACCTCCCCATCTCTAACCAGCTCAACAGCTTCCTCTAATGTTTCAGCTTCTACTTCGTAAGAGTATCTACGCCAAGTACATACCTTTACGTCTTCGTACAAATTGAATTTCATATTAGAATCCTGTTTGTGTAGTAAAGAAGTTAACACTACCTACTCCGATGATGTGAGCATCATCTTCATTATCAACATAGTAGTTTACTTCACCATCAAAGTCTTTGATTAGTGTAGTAGTCCACTCTCTGTTAATATGATAATCGAAGTCGGAATTATATTTCAATACTTCGTCCAATAGGAACACAGCCACCATGCCAGTATCAGCACAGAAGTGTCCAATCTTCTCGATGTTTAAAGATGCATCAGCTATCTTATCATCGTAGATTTTAGCTTGAACTGAGTCTTCTCCATACTGCTTCATAAGTTCCCATCTTGCTCTTCCTAAAGTATTAAGCTCTTCTAACTGTGCTTCCGCATCTTTACGAGGTGTAGACCAGGTAGAACAACTCCAATCACCATAAAGAGTAGATTCAGAGATATAGGTTGTAAGACCCAGTACTCTCATGTTCTCACCCCAACCACACTTACTCCAATCATCAGAGTCTTCTTTAATTATATAACATGGGTCTGTTATGATAATATCACCCTTGAATTTCATTTGATTTGTTCATTAGTTTCTCATATTCCAAATCTCTTTGATATACTACACTAAGTGGACTCATACCAGCTTCAAGAGTTTCAATAAGTTTGAAACCATTCTCAGGAGTTATTAATGATTCCTTCTCAGATACACAGCCAGTATATTTCTGACCATAGTCCCCTTCAATCTTCTTAGTTGCAGGATTAATATCTCCCCAATCTGCTGGATGCCCATTACCTATTGGTTCAACATAATATGTCTTACCAGTAGTTAAGGACTTAACAATAAATCTTCCAGTTTCATCAGTATTGGTTAGAAACCTCTTTTTAATATCATCCATAAGTTAGTCTCTTGGAACTACATCCAAGTCTGTTAGATAAAAATATTCATCATCTTTAGGGAAATATCCTTTAACTTCAGCATTCTGACCACTTAGAGTATGAATCATAACTTCTCTATCTTGGTCAAATTGCTTGAGGATTTCAATTAATTGTCCTACTAGCATGGTTTAGTAGTTCCTATAACAAGATACCATATGTCATCTAAACAATCATTTTTTAAACTAACAATCCAGCCATTTGTGACCTTGACTATTTCCTGCATCTGTTGCAAGTAGAAATCCCACTCACCAGTACCATTAAAGCCTCCTGTGATATAGATAAGACTATGGTCTCCCTTGTTCTCTACTTTACTTACATCAACTCTTTTTAGATGCAAGTTCTGAATTTCTTGTATAATACTCATTAGAATTTTCCTTCATTAGGTTGTAGACATAGTAAGCCTTGTTCTCTCCACATCTTGACACATTTATAATTGTCTTCAAGAACAAATTGAACATTATACTTACCCTCGATATTATCTTTATAGATTTTCTTCTTACAATCAGCCCCAGGACTATAATCCTTAACTGGTCTAAAGAATAATTCATCCACAGCAACATCGTGCATAGCCAACCATTTCTTAGTAGCTGCTATAATCTCTGGAGTGCCTTCTCTACCAGTAACGATAAAGACTTTGCACTTCTCGTACATACGCCTAACAAGAGCACAAGTTCCTTCTATGGCTACATCATCCAGCATACCCTCAGCTGCACCTTCTCCATAATAAGGTCTACCTGATGTATTTAGGCATAAAGTAGCATCCATATCAACTAGTATGACAGGGCGTCCTCCGTCTACGTGTTTAGGTGCTCTCTTTAGCATATTGTTAATATCTTCTCGGATAATAAAATCTCTGTACCTTCTCCAAGTCGCTTTGATAACCTTCTCACCAATAGGATTGGGTCTCATAGCATCACGACGAATACACTCTTCAACTGGAATGAAGAAATCTTTATATTCAACTTCATACTTCCAATCATAGGTATAATTCTCGTTAAAGTCCTTAACCATCTTCTCTAACTCAGCACAAGTCTTAGGGTTGAGGTTCATGTTATCAACTACGATATTATAACCTTTCTCCATACTATAAGCTAGTACAGTGTTATAAGTTGCAGTAACAACCTTCTCTCTGTTAGGAACCCAGTAGTCACCTAACATATTACGAATATCATCGTTATTGAATCTAATTCTATGTTCTGGGTCTTCATGACACCATTGCTTAGCCCAAGTAGATTTACCTGAGCCTTGGATACCTCTACAGATTATTAACTGTCTTGTTTCCATTATTTCTCATTAGTTGGCTTAAGCCACAGATTAGTATGAGTAAAGATATAATCTCCCAGTGATTTGTACACAATACATAAAGCAAATAGAGTTCTACTAGTATCATGTTTAAAGCACTTCACTAACTCCTCTCTGATTCTCTCCTCAGACACCACTGACATCTTACTTTCGTAGTCGTAGTTGTATATAGCATCAAATAGACTGTTACTAAAACCAAAGTTCTTAGTAATAGAAAACCTAATCCCTCTCAGAATACGTAATGGGTCATCGTCCAAAGTTACATAGGTATCAAGAGGAGTTCTAAGTATTTTAGATTTTAAATCCTCCATACCACCAAAGTAGTCTATAATCTCCCCAGTATCAGGGTCTTTAGCCATAGCATTAATAGTAAAATCTCTACGAGATAAATCATCATATAGATTACCTGGTTCTACTATGGGAGTTCTAGTACCTGGAACATATCCTACTTCCTTCCTAGCCATTACAAAGTCTGCCACACCTTGATACTTGTATCCTTCTGGGAACTTAGCACGTATAGTAT